>Ga0272445_1000863_pt1 | contig 25766 bp, 23 predicted proteins | sample YNPCB0031_FD_194404 | JGI IMG/M metagenome (GOLD analysis project Ga0272445, IMG submission 194404) | Hot spring sediment microbial communities from Yellowstone National Park, WY, United States - YNP-CB-003-1 | ecosystem: Environmental > Aquatic > Thermal springs > Hot (42-90C) > Sediment... | reverse complement strand
CACGTAACTTCAGCTTTAGTTGAAGTCATAAAATAAAAATAAGCAAATACCTTTTAAACATTACGTTAACATGGATAAATACTTCAGGTTAAGCCGTAGACGTAGTTTCAAAATAGATAAGTTACATGAAATCGACAAGAAAGCCTACGGTTTTAACCGTGGGATGTCGATGAGCTTAAATACTCTGCTTAATTGTTATATTGAGCGTTCAAATGTGGCTTGGATGTCTAAAGGCTGGAGTAAGGCTTCAAGCCGAGAAGGGTGGAGGAGGATCCAGCAGGCGGGATATGGCTATACGCCGTATCAGGGGCTATGTTGACATAGCCCGAACCCGGTGATGATGAAGCCTTAAGGCTAACAAACCGAGAATCTCCCGGCTTAAGCCGTGGAGAGTGTCAACAGTTTGTCTAGCACGTGTTGTAAACTTAAGCCTTACCTGGAAGATCATCAGAATGCTTAAGTTTACGGAGTCGCCTAGGATACTGTCAAGTTAACATATAGTAGACTCATTAAGCCTAAGGCTTAACTTGACAGTATCGCTTAGCATTTAGAAAAGTTTATATATGTTGTAGGTTTTAGTCTGTATTCTAGGGGATTGATATCGAGGTAGTGTTTCTTGGCGGAGCTGGCGAGATAGGTAGGTCAGCTATAATGGTTAAGGCAGATGATACTAGGATTCTTCTGGATTATGGTGTTGCATTGAATGATGTGCCTGAGTTTCCTCTTCATGTTGCCCCCAGAGATATTGATGGGGTTATAGTTACGCATGCTCATCTAGACCATTCAGGAGCTACACCTATACTGTATGCTGGTAGGGGTAGGGTGAAGATCTATACGACGAGTTTAACGTTTGAGACTATGAGGATTCTTCTAGAGGATTTTATTAAGCTTTCAGGCTACTATCTGCCCTTTGAGTTTTCCCAGATTGATGATATGGCTGAAAGCTATGTTGAGGCTTTCTACAATGAGGTTTTTAGAATTGGTAGTTTTGAGGTTGAGTTTAGGAGAGCTGGGCATATACCTGGGAGTTTCCAGGTTGTTTTAAATGCTGATAAGACTCTTGTCTACACCAGTGATTTCGCATCTGTTGACTCAAGGCTTCTTAAAGGCGCTGACCTTAAGCTTCAGGATGCGGATGCTGTTATTGTTGAGTCTACATATGCCTGTGAAAACCATCCTCCTAGACGTATGCTTGAAGCTGAGTTTATACGTTCAGTTAATGAGGTTGTTGAGGATGGCGGTGTAGTACTTATTCCAGCATTCTCAGTCGGTAGGTCTCAGGAGGTTTTATGCATACTTGCTGAGTACGGTGTTAACCATCCCATATATATTGACGGTATGGCTGTAAGGGTTTTGGATAAGTATCTTGAAAACAGGGATTTCATAGATGGCTATGAGCTGCTTGAAAAGGCGAGTAGGAAGGCTTTGGTAGTCGGGAACAGTATGAGGAGGAAGATATTGAGGAGTCCATGCATTATAATTAGCCCTGCAGGAATGCTTAAGGGCGGTCCTGCTTTAAAGTATGCTTGGAGGCTTGCGGATAATAGTAAGGCAGCAATATTTCTAGTAAGCTTCCAGATACCCGGTACCCCAGGTGAAAAGCTTCTACGTGAGAGGAGAATTGAGAGGGGCGGTGTTATTAAAAACGTTAATGCAAGAGTTGAGCAGTATAGGTTTTCAAGCCATTCAGATATGGATCAGCTTCACAGCCTTCTTAAATCCCTAAACCCTAATGCTAAGGTCTTCACGGTCCACGGTGAAAACGGGAACTGTAGTCTTCTCGCGGAGTGGGCTAGGAGGGAGCTTAATCTTCAAGCTGTAGCTCCTGATGTTGGCGTATCGTATACTGTATAGCGTAAAGTAGTTAAGCCTCCACACCTCTTAGATTTATGAGGATCGGTATATTATCCGACAGCCACGACAATCTGGTAAATATTGAGAAGGCTGCTAGAAAACTTAATGATTTAGGTGTTGATCTAGCTATTCATCTAGGCGATTATATAGCTCCATTTACTATTAGGAGGATAGGCGAGCTTCTTAAGGCTAGGCTTATAGGTGTTTTCGGAAACAATGATGGTGATAAATACTTAATACTAAGTAATGCTAGAGATTACGGATTTGAGATTTATGAATCTCCACATACTCTAAGCATTGATCGATATTCCTTCCTTGCTATGCATGGATACGGCTCTAAGGATTTAACTAAAAGCATTGTTTATAGCCTATGTTTATCCGGTAGATATGATGTTGTTATGTATGGGCATACGCATGAGGTCCACATAGAGAAGATAGGCGGATCCCTAGCTATAAATCCAGGTGAGGTCTTCGGCTACCTATCAGGAAGCCCATCTATTGCTGTTTTAGATATTGAAGATTTAAGAACGGAGATCATTAGGCTCTAGGGGCTAAGTCATGATCCCCATCGCTAAGCCCATTATCGGCGATGAGGAGGTTGAAGCTGTTGTTAGGGTTTTAAGGTCAGGCATGATTGCTCAGGGCTGGGAGGTTTACTCCTTCGAGAGGGAGTTTGCGGATTATGTAGGGGTTAAGCACGGTGTTGCTGTTTCAAGCGGAACCGCTGCTTTAGATATTGCGTTAAAGGCTTTAGGTATAGGTAGCGGTGATGAGGTTATTACTACGCCATTCACATTTATAGCTTCAGCAAACTCCATCCTCTACCAGGGAGCTAAGCCGGTGTTTGCAGATATAGATCCTAAAACGTTTAATCTAGATCCTGCATGTGTTAATGAATGTATAACATCTAGGACTAAGGCTATTCTCGTAGTTCACCTCTACGGTCAGCCTGCGGATATGAAGGCTTTTACCGAGATAGCTGGGGACCACAACCTACTATTAATTGAGGACTGCGCTCAAGCGCATGGTGCAGAATTCTCTGGGAGGATGGCCGGATCCTTCGGCCACGTAGCTATATTCAGCTTCTACACAACCAAAAACATTACGACAGGTGAGGGAGGCATGGTTGTTACCAATATTGATGATGTTGCATTTAAGGCTAGGCTTTTAAGAGATCATGGGCAGACTGAAAAATACCATCATGTAGAGCTGGGCTACAACTTCAGAATGACAAATATTCAGGCAGCTATCGGTAGGGTTCAGCTTAGAAAGCTTAACCTATGGAATGAGGTCCGCAGTAGGAATGCTAAGCTACTGACTGAAGGTATTAGTAGGATTAGGGGGTTAACGCCTCCATACGTTGATAGTAGGGTTAAGCATGTATGGCATCAATACGTGGTAAGGGTGGAGGATGATTTTAAGCTTAGGAGGGATGAGCTTGCCGAATATTTAAGGTTGAAGGGTGTGGAGACAAGTATACATTACCCTATGCCTATACATTGGCAGCCGCTATACCGTAGGCTAGGATATCCTAGAGATATCTGCCCTAATGCTGTAGATGCAAGTATGAGGGTTCTAAGTCTTCCAGTTCATCCCCTACTTAGGGAGGATGAGTTAAACTATATTGTTAACGTATTGGAGGCTATTTAGAGCCAAGCATTTTCCTGAATTCCTCAAGATCTCTTAAATTTCCTCTCGCAAACAATACGTCATCAACCTTTATTCTAGTATCTGAGCTTGGATTCAGTATCCACTTATCGTTTCTCCTTATTGCAACTATACGTACCCCTACCCTCTCCTGAAGCCTTAGCTCCTCGAGAGATTTATCCCTAATCTCCGATTCCTCGCCGACTTTAAGCTTTAAGATTGTTTCCTCAGACTCGTTTATGGCTATTCTTAAAACTTCATGAGGCTCAACACCATTCAGTATTGGCTTAACCATCGATAATGCTGCATCAGCTAGAGATTCAGCAACCAACCCTACCCTTAATGCTCCAAGATATTTCCCAGCATCCTCCTCAAACTGTGCGAGGGATAGTATGCTTAACTCGTAGTTTACATGTAGATCATCAACATACTCCTCAAGCCTCTTAACCTCTTCCGAAAGCTCAACGCTATTGTATAGTAACGCTGTATATGCTAGGTCAACCATAAACTCGGAGATGTTTTTAAGCTCTATAAGCATACTAATTACTCTAGATATCTTCTCCTTAAACACTTCCCCCACCCATCTTAGCCAGTGTTTCAGCCCCCAGCGCTGTTGTCTTAACTATTATGTAGTCGTTCTGTCTAAGCTTAACATTCTCGTCTGGGCTAATTATGGTTCTACCGCCCCTACATAAAACTAGAGGGGTAAAGTCTATGTTAAGCTCACGTGAGATTTGGCTTATGGTTTTACCTATAAGCCGTGATGAATGCTTAACATCAATCCTAACAATAACCTCATCAACCATCTTTAACGCCTCAAGAACAACTGGATGTAGCTTAAATCCCTTCAGCAACATCTTAGCCAAATCCCCGGCAGCATCTGCAATTTCATCCATCGATGCCGCAATTGAAAGTATTGGTAGAAGCCTTCTAGCATCCCTAGCTGTTTCAGCAGCCATTAAAACCTTCATCCTCAACATTGCGAGTAGATCATCAACCCTATCCTCAAGCCTTAAAACCTCTCTAGCAATATCCTCTGAATCGAACATTACTGATGAAAACGCTAAATCAACAATCTTCTCAGATATATTCTTCATCTCAATTAGAATATCCCTTACCGATCTAGGATCCCCATCAACATCCTCCAATCTATACCCCACCGCTATAATACATAAGCTAAGCAATATATAAGCTTAACGAACTTGGATTTTGCATATTAGAAACTATCCTGAAACTCTATATTGCTTCCGGGTAAGCTTAAATTTATACTGTTAAGTTAATTCTTAGGCTTGGCGAATCTACTATATGCTAAATTAGCATCAAGGGCTTGTATAGTAAGTTTTATTAGTGGTTAAGGAAACAGTTTTGGAGGGTTTGGGATGGTTTCTATTTTACGAGTTGTGTTTGAGGGTGTGCTTGCTCAAGTGGTTTCAGTAACGATTGGTGTGTTTGCAGGTATTGGGTTGGCATGTATGAGGGGCTCTCTTGAGGAGCTTCCTGGAATGATTATTCTTGTACCTGCATTTCTTGAGATGAGGGGTAATATTAGTGGGACCTTTGCTTCAAGGCTTGGAACTGCTTTGCATATGGGTGTTGTGAAGCCATACGTGGATTTTAAGAATCAAGATCTGAAGGCTAATGTTATCGGTACGTTTACGTTAGGTATTGTTGAGTCGATATTTATAGCTTTCTTCACGCATATTCTATGTCTACTCTTCAACTTTAAATCTATGGGTTTAACTAATTTGGTTCTTTTAATGGTTATTGCTGGCCTACTATCAAATATTGTAATGATATTTATAACTCTCTACTCAACAATGTATGTTTATAGGAGGGGTTTGGATCCTGATACCTTTATGGGTCCCTACATAACTTCTGTTGGGGATGTTGTAAGTATTGTTTGTCTATTTATAGCATCACATATTGTTATGGTGGTTAGCTATGGCTACGTATAGAGCTTCAAGAATAGTACGTGAGGGTTTTACTGCAATAACGGTATCTATTGTAATAAGTACTTTTGCAGGTGCAGTTCTTAATTTAAGGCTTCAATCACTACTTACTATCCCGGTAATTCTTGTTTTGGTTCCGCCGTTTAACGATATGGCTGGCGATTTCGGATGTATTGTAGGGGCAAGGCTTGCAACAGCTTTACATCTAGGTATTATTAGGCCTAGGATTGGGAGGAATACTTATCTAGCTAGGAACGTAGCTGCAGTCGTAATTATAGCTATGGTTTCCTCAATATATCTATCCATGCTTGTCTACGCTATTGGAGGTATTATAGGTTTGGAGCTTATCCCCCCATTATCAATGGTTGTAGCTGTATTTCTATCATCAATACTTTTAGCCCTAATAATCATAGCTGTAGGGGTTGTAGTATCGTTCGTAAGCTATATATACAACTGGGATCCGGACAATACGACGATACCGATCCTAACAGCTATGGGTGACCTTGCAGGTGTATTAACGCTTATCTATATCTCCTCGCTGCTCCATATTATTTAGTTCTGTAACGATTCCGGTAGGTTCAGCTTTTACCTATTCCTCTATACATATCTATTATGTTTTGAGGTATTGGCGGTGTTTTACGTTTATGCTCGCTTAATATCTTCATTCTACGTATTCTCTCAATATTCTCAATACTTATTCCCGATCTTCTAGATAGCTCCTCAATGCTTAGCCCTAAATCGTACAGTCCATAAAGTATAATATCTATCTCCCTATAGCTTATCCCCAGCTCCTCCTCAGCTAGATGGCTTCTCCATAATCTTGGGCTGCTGGGCTTATTAACTATGGATTCTGGAAGTTTAAGATGGGATGCAAGTCTTCTCACTGTTGTTTTATATAGGCATCCGATAGGTAGTATATCAGCTCCTCCATCTCCATACTTTGTAAAGTATCCGATCATAACCTCGCTTCTATCCCCTGTTCCAGCAACAAGCATCCTCATACTGTTAGCGTAGTAGTATAGTATTGACATACGTATTCTAGCTCTTAAGTTACCCTCCGCAACTTTACCTCCTTCAAGCTTTAAGCTTCTCCTATATGCTTCAACAATGTTTTTAATATCGATTACTTGATGCTTTATTTTGAGAATGGATGCTAGATGTAGGGCATCATCAACATCCTCCCTAGGAGTAATGTCGGAGTCAGGCATGATAAGGCCTAGAACCCTACTACTACCTAAAGCTTTAACAGATAAGTCCGCAGTAACTGAGGAATCTAGTCCTCCGCTTAGCCCAATAACAACACCGTTAGCGTTAAGGCTTGAAACATAGCTTGAAATAAAGCTGGAAATCTCCTTTACAACTAGATCATAGTTTAATTCTGGTAGTGTAAGCATAAGTCATGAATATTATGCCTACTAATAAACTTACGTAGCTTAAATGTTAACTATAGCTATAGTCTCAATTAATGGTTTATATGTTGATAGCTACCGTATATCCATCTCTTACCGCCTCCAGTATTCTAGCTGGTTTAACGCAGTCCCCAATCATGTATACTTTATATTCTTTCAGCTTCTCAGCTAACCTATTGTTTGGCTTCATGCCTACAGCTAGAACAACATGATCTGCCTTGATTTCCTCCTCCTCCCCGTTTATATCTATAGCTACTGAGTTTCCTGTTATTTCCTTAACTCTCGCTCCAGTAAATATTTTCACTCCCTTCTCTCTTAGTCTTCTAATAATTACCCATCTTACAGCTATATCTAGGTCTAAGCCTACACGACTAAGCATTTCAACAATACTTACCCTCCCACCCTTACTGGTGAGGTAGTCTGCTGTTTCAAGACCTATTCCTCCACCACCGATAACCACTATATCCCCCTTTAGTGTTAGCTCCTTCTCCAAAACCTCTACAGCTGTTTTTACGTGTGGGAGGTTTACTCCTGGTATGTTGGGTATTATTGGTGATGCTCCGGTAGCTATTATAACTATATCCGGATTTATTTCTTTAACGTATCCCTCATCAACCTCCCTACCTAAATCCAGTTTAACACCGTATTTTCTAATTATTGTGCTGTAGTATTCTATGAGGCTATGTAGCTCATCCTTGTATGGCGGTTTGGAAGCGATTCTAACCATACCCCCAACATCTAGACATCTATCAGCAACAACTACACTATGCCCTATCGATGCAGCTGTTACAGCTGCTTCAAGACCTGCAGGACCTGCACCAACTACAAGTATTTTCTTAGCCTTCTCTACATGTTTAGCCTCAGACTCCCTTAATCCAAGCCTCGGGTTTACGGTACACTCAACTCTTAATCCCTGAAACACTGTTGATAGGCAGTGCATACATGCTATGCATGGCCTTATCTCGCCTAACCTCCCCTCAAAAGCTTTTCTGGGAAGCTCAGGATCAGCTATCAATGCTCTACCCATGGAGACCATGTCAGCCCTACCATCCCCTATAATCCTATCGGCAAGTACTGGATTCTTAATTCTAATACATGCAACTACAGGAATCCCTACAGTCTTCTTAATTTCATGGGCTAAATGTACAAATCCACCCTGCGGGACCTCCCTCGTTATTAATGGTCTCTGGGATTCATGCCATCCAGCAATAACGCTAACATAGCTTACACCAAGCTCCTCAAGCCTTCTAGCAATTATCCTCGCCTCGCTTATAGTGTTTCCGCCATCCATATATTCCTCAGCGCTAATTCTGCATCCAACAATAAATCCATCTGGAACCCTCCTCTTAACCTCCTCAACAATCTCAACTAGAAACCTCATCCTATTATCGAGCTCACCACCATACTCATCAGTTCTCCTATTTGAGACCGGTGATAGGAACTCACTTATTAAGTAGCCTGTACCCGCAAGTATTTCAACACCATCAAAACCTGATCGGTAAGCTCTATATGCAGCCTCACCGTAAGCCCTCTCCACATCCCTAATCTCCTCCCTACTAAGCTCTCTAGGTGTTTCCCCAGTTAGTCTTGAAGGTATGCTTGAAGGAGCAATAGGCTGAAATCCTGAAACATCGGATCTAGCATATCTCCCGCCATGCAGGATCTGAAGAACAACCCTAGACCCAAACATCTTAACACTATCTGTTAGCCTCCTATAGCTGTTGATTAGTGAATCGCTATGTATTCCAAGCATTCCAGGATGGGTTTTACCTCTTAGCTCAGGATATGCTCCACCTACAGTTATTAATCCAACCCCTCCCCTAGCCCTCTCAACGTAAAAGTTAATCAACTCATCAGTTACTGAGCCATCAACACCTGCATAGCCCATATTTAATGCAGGCATTACAATCCTATTCCTAACCTCAACCCCACCAATAACTATAGGCTTAAATAAATGATTAAGCATCTAGACACCATAAACTACACAATAGCAAACATATAAATGTATAGTAGCTCGTAAACTAGCTTACTCAATCCTCCACCTACAATAGATCCACGTATAGAGTTTACCGTCCATGTTTAATTGTTATGCTTACCTATGATGGGAAAGCCTAGGGTTAGCTGTGGAATACCTATAACCGTTAATAAGTATACCGGAAACTGTTTAGATGCTGTAAACGGATACGTTATACGCTGACTGTTGATATAGCAGGATAGATTGATCATGATGAGGAACTCCTCATCTGAGTTTGAAGAGCTAGATAAAAATATATGGTGCTAAGCATATTTTACATATATCCACTCAGTAAATTTATGTTTGGTGTTTGTTATGAGGATATTTTTAGGATCTGAGTATGAGTTAGCTAGAAGACAGGCAAGAGAGTTTGCTGAGAGGGAGCTTAGACCTGTTGTGAGGAGGTTTGATGAGGATGAGTCCTTTCCATGGGATTTATGGAGGAGGGCTTCTGAGCTTGGCTATACGGGTTTGATGATTCCTGAGGATTATGGGGGTTCAGGAGTTGACCCTCTACTAGCAGCAGTTATTGTTGAGGAGGTGTCTAGAGGCTTTCCAGCCTTCAGCCTATCTTTGCTAGCTCATTTCTGTCTTGCCGGATACAACATTGCTAGGGAGGGTAGTGAGGACCAGAAGAAGAGGTACTTACCGGTTTTAGCTAGCGGTAAGGCTATTGGCGCTATGGGGCTAACTGAGCCTGAAGCAGGCTCGGACGCAACAGGCATTAAGACTACTGCTAGGAGGAATGGAAACTACTACGTATTGAATGGGGTGAAAACATTTATAACGAATGCCCCTATAGCTGACATCTTCCTCATATATGCGAAAACAAGCCCTGAGAAGGGGGCTCACGGCATCTCAGCATTCATAGTTGAGAGAGGTTTTCCAGGATTATCTACAAGTAAGCCATTTGAGAAGATGGGTAATCGAGCCTCACCAACAGGTGAGATACATCTTAACGATTGTAGGGTTCCTAGAGAAAATCTCGTAGGGGAGGAGGATAGGGGCGTATACATAATGATGAGGGGGCTAGATATTGAGAGAATAATTATTTCCGCTATGGCTCTAGGAATTATGCAGTGGGCTCTTGAAATTGCAAGGGATTTTGCAGCGCAGCGGATTCAGTTTGGTAGGCGGATTGCTGAGTTCCAAATGATTCAGGGGAAGCTGGCTGAAATGGCTATGCTTCTAGAAATCTCAAGAATATACATCTACGAAGCAGCTAGGAGGTGGAGGGAGTCTCCAGGTGATAGAGGGCTTCGAGGAACAGCTGCATCGGTAAAGCTTTTCGCATGGGATGCTGCTGAGAAGGTGACAAGAGAGGCTATACAGATTCTAGGCGGCTACGGATATATGAGGGAGAATATTGTTGAAATGCTGTATAGAGATGCTAGGCTTGGACCTATAGGGGCTGGAACAGCGGAGATTGATAAGCTAGTGATTTTTAGGGAGCTTATGCTAAGAGGGGACTTCATAATATAGCTTAGCAATCACAGGCTAACCATGATGGACCGGGTATTGGTGATGTTGTGAGCCTCCCCCTCTCAGGTATTAGGGTTCTTGACTTAACGAGGCTTCTGCCAGGTGCTTTCTGCACTATGATTCTTGCTGATTTGGGGGCTGAAGTTGTAAAGGTTGAGGAGCCGAGTATGGGCGACTACATAAGGTATATGCCTCCCCTAGTTAATGGTGTAAGCATATATCATATTATGCTTAACAGGAATAAGAAGAGTGTAGCTTTAAACCTGAAGGATGAAGGGGGCCGTAAAGCATTCCTGAAGCTAGCTGGAAGCGCTGACGTTATTGTTGAGGGTTTTAGACCAGGTGTTGTTAGGAGGCTGGGTGTTGACTACGATACTGTTAAAAGAATCAATCCTGGAATAATCTACTGCTCCATAACAGGCTATGGACAGAACAGCTCCTATGCCGGTAAAGCAGGCCACGACATAAACTATATTAGTCTAGCAGGTATCCTCTCAATATCCCAGAAAACAGGTGAGGACGTACCAGCAATACCTCCAGTACAGATTGCAGACTTATCTGGGGGAGTTATAGCATCCCTATCAATACTTGCTGCATTAATTCAGAGGGGGAGAACTGGTAGGGGTGCATACATAGATATCTCAATGACGGATACATCACTCCTATGGAACATAATGAATATAGCAGCATGCGTAGCGCTCAGCAAACAGCCAAGTGAGGAGGATCTAGTATTAAACGGTAGTTATGGATGCTATAGGGTTTATGAAACAGGTGATGGAAGATATATATCTGTAGGAGCTTTGGAGAGCAAGTTTTGGAGTAGTCTATGCGAAGCTTTAGGATTAAAGGATTTAACGTCGAAGCAGTATTCAAGAGGGGAGAGGGTTAAGGTAATTGATGAGATGAAGAAAACATTCAAGAGTAAAACGCAGAGTGAGCTGCTGAAAACGTTAGAAAACGTCGATACATGCATAGCCCCAGTCCTAAACATTCCTGAAGCATTAAACTCCAGCTACGTTAAGGAGCGTGGATTAATTGTTGAAGTTAACCATCCGAAAGCAGGTAGAGTTAAAATACTACTATCACCCATCAAAATCAGCGGATTAAGCCTAGATATCCGCCTACACGCACCAGAGCTAGGTGAACATAACAGCGAAATCCTCCACGAACCCACCTAACAAATCCCCAAAACTACAGCTTCCCAGAAGCCTATAAAGCCTGAAACCCTTCTACATAGCTCAGCCCCATCCCATCTATATGTGGAACTCTCGGTTTATCATGTAGATATCTGCTAAATCGTATCCCACATTAAAATAGCCTCCTAATCCACAGTCTTCACAGCTATTTTGCTCTTTTAGATCTATGTTTACGGCTAAGCAGCCTATTAATTGTTTAGTAGAAAGATATTTATTCTAGAATTTAGTATTAGACACGGTGAGAAGAGTGGCTACTACAGTAGGGGAGGCATCCGGTAAGGAAGAGTTTAAATGCTCAGAGTGCGGTAAGGCTTTTAGCAGTAAGAGAGGGCTTACAGTTCACATGAGAGTACATAAAAAGAAGTAAATACAATTTTTATCAATTACTTTATTGTTCAATATTTAACAGCTTATAAACCGTTTCGGATCATGGGCTATCCAACTGCTACTTAGCAGTTCATCAGTTCTAAATCGGATTGCTTATAAAATTGCGAAAAGTTTATGAATATTTGGGCACGTCCTCACCCAGCATTATTGGGAAGCTGGATAGCAGCCACACTATTGTGTGAGCTGCTAGAGGATGTTGGAAGCTAAATGTTCTCACGGTTGGCTACTGGTTTTCAGTTTTTACGTCTGCTGCATCAAGTATAGGTGTGGGGCGGTAGGGATCATGCAGCCAGTATGTAGGAGCTGACTATTTCACACAACTTTTCTACAGGTTTCCTTGTAGTATGCTATGGTTGATCTGCTTAAGGCTTTGGGATGGTTACAGATTCAACATAAAATAAGATACCTAACATGAAACAGTAGTGAAAGAACTTTAGCGAAATACTATAGCTTTCCTACTTATCCTTTCTAGCTTCAGCAGCTTCTAGTTCAAGTTGTCTACTGGATCAGTAGGGTGAATATGTATGTTAAAACATATATTGATATTATTGCTGTAAATAGTAGTTTGGAGGCTTTACCCCCTATTTTTTCAAGTGCTTCAAGCAGCTTCCAAACATACCCCCCCATCAACTCTACGTTGCTAAAAACTACTTTTTTAAACTCTATATTTACTGTTGACATGTTGTTCAGCGATTTTTCAGCTGCTTTCCTCACAGCCTCTGTAAGATGGGGGTTTTCCCTAACTATGTAGTATGGGGATTCTACACTTGTAGCAGCGCAGCTATGATCGTCCGGTGTTGTAATCTCGATATCAGCTATTTTAAAATCGTTTTTAAGAGTTTCTGCAAGCTTCCTTCTATATTCCCCATCCATGTTGTTTCCATATATGTATACGATAAGGTATGTTTCATCACCTATCTTTAACGCTAGGGCTTTAACCACGTTTTTACATATTCCTCTACAGTATCCCTCAACAACAGCTTCACCATATCCAGCCATTACCTTGCTTGCTGTAGAGCTATGTATGCTCTGAACTATTTCCCTAATGCTGCTGGTTAAGGTGTTTACATCAAGGTCTCCTACACCCTTAAAGCTATGCGAATCAACTGTCTGAATAAACTTCAAGTTTAAATCCTCCTTACATGTTTCAGCCAGTATCTGAAGCTCGTATGGTAGGTCATCGTTTCCATCGATGTAGTTATGTATGAATAGTAGTAGTCCACTACTAAACTTTAACGTGAAGAAGGACCAGCCATTCCTAGTTAATCTATAAATTCTTTGAAGATTTATCTCCTCATAGCCCTCCCCATCCTTAATCGCTGATGAAAGTTTTAAAGCTATGCTTCTAGCTGTTTGGGATTTAGCTATATTCCTATCGTGGCTGCATGGAGTATGGAAAACTATAACTCTACAATTATCTCCAAAACCCTCCTCTAGATAGTGGATGAATTTAGAGCTTCCAACATCCTTGAATGGGCCGAAGTGGATTGATGGATTAACTAAAGCTACTCCTCCGTTCAGCCCATTAAGCCTGAAGATAGTAGCATCGATTGATTCCCTACTAGCATTTTCTGAGAATATGTCCTCAATTATTTGAGGATTATCAGTAGCCCAAGCACTTAAAAACCCCTTAACAAGCTTAAACGGCTTAACACCCATTCTTAAACCATGCAGACCCACTATAAATATGTAGATTAGGCTAACTAGCAGTGATGTAAGCGCCGTATATATGTGGATTGTAAGATAGGTTAAATCCTTTTGAGCTACTAATCCACCTGCAACCGGCGCTACTACTGATAGTATGCTTCTAGCTCCTGATGCTGTAAACGAAATAATCATTATAAGCCCAGCACTGCAGGAATACATTAACCCATAGGTTTTACCCCAATACGTCATAACCTCTACAGGAATCATTACTGCTTGACTGAACAACGCTACTCCTAAACTTCTCCTAAACCCTATAAGGCTGTTTTTAAACCCGATAGTTAAGTATAGTAGTAAAACATAGATACCTGTACCAGAAACGTATCTTAGAATGTTTAGCGGTAAAGCTTCAAAGCCAGGTAGAGACCTTAAAATCGATGCTGAAAACGCTACCAGTAGGTTATAGATTAATGCTTTAGGTATGCTTGGAAGTCTGAAGAGCTTATTATACCATTTCCTAACAATATCCTCCTTATCCACAGCCCCTTAAATACTGGAGTAATAAAAAATTAACGTAAGCTGATATGAATCCAGCAGTTAAGCTTTATGGCTTAATTTCAAACTCGTAAATCATCCATACAGCATGGAGAGGAATCCCAACAATTCTAATCCATACAGCCTAAGCTGGAAAAATAACTATCGAGAACTAAACAAAACTTAGCATGCTGTATTTAACTTTCAAGTTGTCACGTCCGATGAGCTATAGGGAGATTTATTAGTTAGTTTAGCTATTTAGATCTGGATACTATGTCTGACCCATTCCATATATTAAAGGAGAATCTAGAGGGGAATCTGGATAAAATTACCCCAATTATTAGGGGCTGGAGTAAAGTATTTCAGTTTAAAGTTTCTGATGGAGAACCCTTCTATGTGGAGTTTAAGAATGATAAAGCAACTGTAGTTAAGGGTGAACATCAATCCCCAATTGCAACACTTATAGTTAAGAAGGAGGATTTAGTAAAGATTTTACGTGGAGAGCTTGATGCTAACCAAGCCTTTTTTAAAGGAGTATTAAAAATATCTGGAAATATTCTAGAAACTCTAAATCTTAAAAAAGTACTGGATGCTTTTGGAAAATAAACCTATTTTTATATAAACTCTAACTATTGCTCACCATCTACTGCAGGAAGCCTATAGGCTTTAGCTATAGGAGCTTGCTACAACATTTTATACAGTCTTTCTTCTCCATTTCCGGGATGGTATGAGCTTAAGAGGAGATAAGCTAATTCCGATGAAACAATAATTCAACATAAACATAGAAATTACCGCAAAGTCTTATAGCCAATTAGCTACTAGAATACTCTATGAGGTTTTGCAATAAATTCATAGATAGGGAGGAAATCCGGATAAAGCTTAAGTTTACAAAGCATACTTCACTATAGAAAAACTTAAATATTAAGAGTGCTGTACATGCTATGCATGTTGAAGACGTAAAGCTTTTAAAGAATAGTTTAGCTCTTCATACTTACCCCGTCGGTATTAGGTTTACTAATGATCTTAGTGAAATACCTGAGAAGGCTAGAAGACCATATAGGGATTTTAAGCAGAGATGGGCTATATGTCAAGCTATTAACATATCCAGATACTACGGCTTCACAGTAGGATACTCTATTGAGGATGCCTACTGCATGGTTGGTGCAGCTGTGTTCAATCTATTGGAGAAGCCTGAATACATTATGGAGGCTGGGCTGGAGTATCCCTTTCACTCCAGGTCCTTGGAGGAGGGCAGGAAACTGTTTGAACGTGTTTTAAGTAGAATTCTTAAGATAGATGTAAAGGCAATAATAATAACACCATTAACTAACCCTCTTGTAGAGCCGCAGATAATAGTTATTTACGGCTCCCCTATTCAAATAGGTAAAATAGTGAAGGCAATAACGTATTATGGGGAAACTGTAAAGTCTGAGTTTATAGGGTTATCAAGCTGCTCAGCTATACCTCTAGCATACAATGAGGGAAGAATGACGTTTGTAATTCCATGCGCTGGTGAAAGAATTATAGGAGGAACTGAGGAGAATGAGATATGGATAGCTTTTCCAGCAGAGATTCTGGATAGGGTTATTGAGGGTTTAAAGGGGATAGAATGGATATATCCATACCCGATGAGACCATTAATCTACGAGCCAACAGTTCCAAAAAAGTACAGAATAACGTATAAAGACTATGAGGAATGGCTTAGGGAGAAACATAAGGCTTCTTCAAGCATCTGAACTTAGTTTTAAGCCTCCCATGATGTAAGGGTAATGGGTCTATGTAGCTCCTACAGATAGAAAGTAATGAAGGGAAGGCTGAAACACAAATCTCTAAATGAAAACTATACGTAGAGTATTGTCTGGAGGAGGTTATTCTAAGGATTACTAAGCCTAATAGTGCATCCTAAGGTTTTCTTCACAATTTCTTGAATAATGCCTCATTACTTAAGCTAAGCAGCAATAATAAAAAATGTGGATTAATTATGTTTTATGTTTGCTGGAACTTTGAGTCCTTCAAGCTTTTTAAGTATTGGTATACAGCTATTTATGTATTGATTATACTCCACGTTAGGTATTGCATTTATAACCATTTTCCCAGCTTCAGATATCTTTATTCCATTACCTTCACCATATCCCAGCAAGCCTAAATCCCTCAGCTCCCTTAAATTACACCATACAGTTGACATCGGAACATCGTATCTAACCGAGAAGTACTGTACGAATCTTGATGCTGTTATCTTATCTTGGAGTATATATGCCTCAACTAGAAGTCTTCTTTGAAGGCTTGAAAGCATTCTATTAGCGACTATGTATGATAGCTGGCTAAGCGCCCTCCTTCTTTTCCCTAAATTTGGAGTTCCATCACTTCCAACCCCATCACATCAGCCAAAACAGCTGAAATAAGGTTAAAGGCTTACTTATAAAGTTTTTCTGCAAAAAACTTTAAACTATCATGTAGGCTTACAGCTCCGTAATGGTAAATGAATATTGATAGCTAATGTTTAAGTGTTGAAAACTCATAAACTTAATCTTCATCCAGGAATCCCATCTATGGTGAATATAGGTTACTAGAGGGAACTCTTCATCTTAATTGTTTTCTAATATAATTCATTCATCAAGATCAGCTCAAGTATTTTAAGCTTTAAATTGTAGAGACATAAATCAATTCCGCCGCAATTTAGTCATTAAACCACTATTACTAATAGGAATACCTGTAAACTGGATTTTACCAACTGATTAGAAGGCAATACATCGTGTCAGAATTGATAATACTAATATATTAAGGATGATGTGAAGAATGTAGAACAACTCTAAAATCAATAATGCTAATGAAAAATAGATCGATGGAAAGCTAGAGCGGAAGAACATATAGAAAACATAGAACCGTAGTAGAGGCGACCAAAATACTTAAGCTTACGGAGTAGATAGTCTACCATTATGGATGATGTTACCTCTATAATATCCAGCAACCAACACCACATAACGCAGGGGGAATTAAGAATCTAAATACATTATAAAAGAAAATAGCTATTAAGGTTATAGATGCATTTACATTAGGCTATCAAAAAATGGTTTATTTTATTGTTATATTGTTATTCCTAGTTCACTAATTATGTATTTGGCTTTGCATACTACGGCTGTAGTGCTGCTTCCCGCGAAGGCTAGCCCAACGAATACTCCATCTTTATCTACAGGGCTTCCACTGTCTCCGCTATCGATGAAGGGCTGATTTACCAATATCTGATCGTAGAATACTGCCCATTTAGACAGCGTATACCAAACCTTCACTGTTGCATCCGTATCGAGTACTGTGTTGGTGGTGACTCCAGTTGTTCTTCCAGACTTTCTAACAGAATCTCCTATACTTACCTCAGCTGTACCGCTAATGGTATAAGTATTTTGATTATCGCTATCTAAGACTTCACCAACTAAGTAATCAGATGTTGTAATTTTTGCTATGGCAGCATCAGCATAGTTTTTGCCTTTAGGTCCAAATGTTATCTTAATGTATTTGTAGAGTTCACCAACCTTATCCTCTACGGTGCCGCCATCATAGGTTCCAGGTTGAAGTACAGCTGTACCTAATGGCAGGAATTGTGCCTTACTGTTCATAGCTATAACATGTGCATTGCTAAGAATATAGTAATATTTTCCCGGATCTTTTACAACTAAGCCAAGGGTTCCAGCCATCTTTCCCCCATAAGCATCTTCTGGAACACCCAAAGATATGCCACCAGCTATCGGTCTTACCATAGCAGTTCTACTGACGGATTCGGAGTAAGTGTAGGATGGTTTAATTCTCTCTTCAAGCTGAAGTAGAGATAAAGCTTTTATTTTACCAGTTACTATGACTTCGGTTTTGAAGCCATCTATTTTATCCGGAACCTTATCCTTATACTTTTCATGCTCGATATAGACTATTATTCTTGGAGGGTCTTCACGATGGCTTACTCCAGCAATTCCCTCAAGTGGAAGCAGCATCTCCTCAGCATGTCTTCTCGCCTCCCTAACGTTTGACGTTTGTACTCCGGCTACACTCATAATGGTGAATGAGCAAAGTAGGAGAGCTAGTAGTATTAGAGATATGTTTTTCCCCAAATTTTCCCCTCATAGTGTTAGTGGGGAGATATATTTAAACCTTTACAGATTCAGCAGAGTATGACAGCTTAGCTGTATTTAACTTTTAGGCTGCTAGATTCATTCGGAGGCTTGAAACTTAACTATTTGATTAATGTATCCTCTATGAATTCATCTGTTTAACTCGAACCCGGCAACTTAACATATTGTATCTAACTTCTAAGTTGCCACGTCCCCCTATGAGATGATAAATATTTTAATCCCTCATCGTTTAACTTGTGGAGTTTTATGAGCTAGGCGATGATTTATGAAGCTTATCTTTAATCTTACGTTTAAGCCTAAGAGGATTGAGGAGATTTAAGCGATGCTATGTCTCTGATAACTTTAACATATCATCATAGGGGATTCTTAGATTAAGTTTGTAGGTATTGAAGCTGCTGACAACTATTTCCAAGCTTCAGTAGTATCAGGATCTTGAAGCTGTGCTAGCAGTATGTTGCTGTGCAGCTTTAGATGTATGGGAATATGTTTGCACATTAAGGATTTAAATGCTGATGGTAGGTTGAGGTATATGCAGAGTATTAGCGAAGTATTTGTTAATGCTGCTTATGGACTTGTAAAGTCGATGGAGGATTGTGGTGTAAGAATTGTGTTTGGTATTCCTGGAGGAGCTATTCTACCATTTTTCGATTGCCTATATGATTCAAACATAAGGTTTATACTTGTAAGACATGAGCAGGCAGCTGCTCATGCAGCGGATGCTTATGGGAGAGTTACAGGTAATCCAGGTGTTGTTGCTGTAACTTCAGGTCCTGGAGCTACAAATCTTATTACTGGATTAGCTACAGCATATATGGATAGCTCCCCTCTAGTAGCTATTACTGGTCAGGTTTCTAGGGATATGATTGGCCATGATGCTTTTCAGGAGGCTGATATTACCGGTTTAGCGATGCCTGTTACGAAGCATGCCTTCCTAGCTGAGGATGCTGAAGCAGTTTCCTCACTTTTCAAGCTGGCATATAGGCTATCGGTAAGTCTTAGACCTGGACCTGTACTAATAGATGTACCTAAGGATTTATGGCTTCAACCTATTAAGCAGGTTAGGGATTTAGGCTTTATAGTTAAGAGCCTACCTGAGCCTGACTTAAGCCTAGTTATGGAGGCTGTAAGAATTCTTCTTAAGGCTGAGAAGCCGGTAATACTTGTAGGTGGGGGTGTAGCTATAGGTGGGGTGTGGGATGATGTTTTAGGTCTTGCTGAGATTCTGGATGCTCCAGTAGTAACTACGCTTATGGGTAAGAATAGTGTTCCATCAACTCATCCCCTAGTTATGGGTGTTGCTGGAATGCATGGTAGACCTGAGGCAAACATTGCCCTCTTAGAGTCTGATGTTGTTTTAGTTGTTGGCTCAAGACTGTCCGATAGGACGGTAAGCGACTTCACGTCTTTTAGGAGTGGTAGGAAAATCATCCATCTAGATATTGATGCTAGCGAGATAGGTAAAAACGTTAAGCCTGATTTAAGCATTATCGGTGATCTACGTAGAAGCCTTTCAGAAATGGTTAAGCTAGCATCGGGAAGTATTGTTAGGAGGAGTGGATTTATCGGTAGGCTTTATGAAGTTAGGAGGAGGTTTGAGGAGTATCTTGAAAGCCATTCTGAGCCATGCTTTAAGCCCTGGAAGGCTTTGAAGATAATACGTCAATCAATCCCGCCAAGCTCAATAGTTACTACAGGTGTAGGGCAGAATCAGATGTGGGCTTCCCTCCACTGGACAGTTCTTTCACCACGTACATACATTACGAGTGGAGGTCTTGGAACAATGGGCTTCGGCCTACCTGCAGCTATAGGTGTTAAAGCAGCCTTCCCGGATAGGGTTGTTTTAGATATTGATGGTGATGGAAGCCTATTAATGACCTGTCAAAACCTAGCAGTACTATCGGAGGAGAATCTTCCAGTAATAGTTGTTGTATTTGATAATAGGGCTTTAGGAATGATTAGGCAGTGGCAGTCAATAATGTTCCGTAGGAGATATATTGCTTCAGATATAGGTAGTAAAACAGACTTCATAAAGCTTGCTGAATCGTTCGGCGTTGATGCTGTTTCACCTAAAACATATGGTGAGCTTGAAAACGCTATTAGGAAATACTCCGAGATAAACGAGCCTCTACTAGTAGATTTAACAATAGATGCTGATGAGCTTGTCCTACCCTTCGTTCCCCCAGGTAGATGTCTAAGCGATATGATTATGCCTGAAGGTGTAGATATTAATGTGCGGTGAATACATGCTAAGCATAGATGGCTTAGGATCTATAGATACTGTAATTAAAATCCTCCTAGTTATTAGGAGGAGTAGAATTAGGTTTAAGAGTATGGAAGCCTCCACTAATGGAGGGGTTAAGGTTAAGCTACATATTAACGGTTTGGAGGATGAAGTATCATGGATCACTAGAAAAATTGAAAATATAGCTAATATCGCTTCAGTAAACCTCTTAAAAGGTGGTTGCTGATGGCCAACCTATACTATAAAGGGGATTTAAACATACTGAGAGGTAGAAGGATAGCTGTTATAGGATATGGAATTCAGGGTAGAGCTCAAGCATTAAATATGAGGGATAGCGGCTTAGATGTTGTTTTAGGATTAAGAAGTAATGGTAAGAGCTGGAGCCAAGCATTATCTGAGGGGTTTAAAGTATATCCTATAGATGAAGCAGTAAAGATTTCAAACATAGTCTTAATGCTTATACCGGATATGGTTCAGCCTGAAGTATACGATAGCTACGTAAAGAATAATCTTAAGCCAGGTATGGCTTTAGGATTTGCTCACGGATTTAACGTACACTTCAACCTCATAAAGCCTCCGGAATACGTGGATGTATTTATGGTTGCTCCAAAATCCCCTGGAGCTAAGGTTAGGGAGGAATACGTTAATGGTAGAGGTGTACCATCACTAGTAGCCATATACCAGAACTATACTGGAAAAGCTTTAGATATAGCTTTAGCCATCGCTGAAGCCATAGGCTCCACAAGAGTTGGAGTAATAGAAACAACATTTAAGGAGGAGACTGAAACAGACCTTATAGGTGAACAAATAGTGCTTGTCGGCGGGCTTATAGAGCTTATAAGAAAGGGGTTTGAAACCCTTACAGAGCTCGGATACCAGCCTGAAGTAGCCTACTTCGAGGTTCTAAATGAGGCTAAACTAATAATGGATTTAATATGGGCTAAAGGACTGGTAGGAATGCTTGAAAGAGTAAGTGAAACAGCAAGATATGGTGGGCTTTCAGTAGGTCCTAAAGTTATAGATGAACATGTTAAGGAAAACATGAGGAAAGCAGCTTTAAACGTAATAAATGGAAGCTTTGCAAAGGAATGGATTGAAGAATATAGAAGCGGCGCTAAAAATCTCAACAAGCTACTTAACGAGCTGAGAAAACATAAAATAGAGGTTATTGGTGAACGATTAAGAAAAATGATGAAGTTCAATACGTAAACCACAATCAAAATCCAACATAGACGATTAAACATAAGTTATGGCAGCCACTACAGAAATCTTTCAGCTGAAGCCACATAAATCCTAGTCAGCAACAAACCAGCCATCAACCACATCAGCTGTAATTCATCAAATTTATCTAGCTGATAGCTAACATATATAATGTGAAATATAAAATTATAGCCACCGTAAAGGATGTTAAGGGTTACTGCCCAATTTATAGAGTTGGGGATAGTTTCATAATTGAATGGTTCTACATAAAAACCGAAAACTCAAGCAATATATGTCTACATGCTCTATCATCAATGTTAACCCTAATCTCAGCCTTCATACATGGATCATCAGCTAAGAATCTAGGTATAGGCTCTGAAGATGATGTTGGATATATCCAATGCCCAGATCTAGGACCACCATACACCAAGGGCGGAACTGTAATCTTCGAATTAAGGAGACTAAAGATTTAGCCTACAAATAACCCACCATTTTACTCATAATAGCTAGATACATACTTCAGAATATAAGGAAACCTAAACCAGCCTGTACAATATTAATATAATATAATGTATATAATAAATTTTATGGGCTGGTCTATATCTAGTAGAAGAATACTTCATCTGAAGATTCTCGGCAACCTTTCTGAAGTGGTAGGCATCATCGACAACTGTTTCAAATCTCCTCTCCAACGTGGTATTTCCAACAACAATATATCCCTCGTTTACATCCACAGCTAGGATGCCCTTAAGATCATATTTAGTGGGTCTTGGAACTTTCTTAGTTATCATCAGAAGCATCCTGCTATCCTTATAAACTAATCTAGCCTCTTTGCTTAGACACTGATCATATCTTCTGTCCCATCCGATTATCCTGAGTTTATATCTGCTTCCAAGTTCAACGCAGCCTTCTTTAACCCTATAGCTTTGTATTGGCGTTAACCACATCCTGAGAGTTTTCACAGAGGATATATACCCTCTGTTTTGTTTCTTATCCAGCTTTTTACTACGGCTAAAGCCTCTCTATAACGGTCTACAGCTATTCTAGGTGGAAGTCTAAATTTCTCCCTGAGATCATTGTAAAGTAGCTCATGGACTTTTGATAGTGAAGTCGCTTGTGCCCGATGATTTTCCTAATGGAATAGTTAAGAGCATTTCTGTATCTCTCTAGAAGGTCTATAACTTCAGGCTCGGGGCTAACTCTCATCCAACAGTCAGAGTTAGGGAACCCTCATCGCCCGAGATCATTCTCCCTCCACCCTGTATTTCGCAATGCTTACTTAATTACTAACGGCTTTGTAAACCTAAGCTTGCTGATTAACTTCTAGGTAAAGCTTAAGTTTACAAGACGTTACTAACTGCCAAACTTTTTATAAACCTTTCCATCCACCCGCCTTAAAGGCAAGGCTTTCAGCTGTAGTTGAGTCTCCGGATGTTGATAGAGTTTAATGGGATGATTGGAGGAATAGATGGAGCATGTAGATCTCTACTTAGCTTAAGCTTCCACAATAAGTAACTGTATTGCTTCTATTACTTATTAGCATGGGTTTCAGTTATTTGTTTAAGCTCCTTTAGTATCGGTATCTCCATCATCATCTTGTCCGTTATTAACCTCCAAATTATCCCGTTTGGTCTTGCCCTACTTCTCTCAGTCTTTATGATTCTCTTAAAGGTTACTATGTAGTCTACTGGGACGTCGAATTCTTCCTGTGGGATGTTTTCAACTATTTGAAGCTCATGTACTGTTGTTATTATTGGTGTGTCTTCACCTATCCTATTTAGTTCTCTAAGTATTCCATATTCAAGCTCACTATATCCTGATCCCTTACCTATTCTCTCCCCTCTTAGACTTACAGCTACAGATCCTACAACTTTAAAATCAATAGTTGGAATCTCCCTAATTTTTAGCTTTCTACCATGTTTAAACGCTCCACGTATTGTTGAGGCTTCATAGTATAGCTTTTCAGGTATGCTGTTCGGGTTTAGAATTAGGAATCCCTCCCTAAGTCTAGGAGTAGCCATAACTACGGTTTTACCATCTCTAAGTATGAGTTCACGTAAAGGTCTTTGAGGGGAGTCAGGATTAGTAAATATTGTCTCAGCCTTAGCGTACTCTCTTAAACTTCTAACTAGGTATGCAGCTTTATCTGCACCTTTAAAGTTTGGAATTCTACCTACTATAGGTTTTGGAGGTAGTGCCTCCCCCCTCTCCTCAAGAATCCTCCATATATTCCTTCTAATATCCTCCTTATCCATAACATACTTCAAACCAGCAATTTTTAAATGTTGCTAAAACTGAGGTATCCAACTGTTATTCATAAATTCAAAGGATTATAAGAAGAGTTTATAAGTTGCTGGGCAACCTCTAAAATGGTAACTTAACTATTCACGCCTATACTATGATTGTTTTCCATGAATTCTTGCCTTAACTCTTTACTTATTGATGTTCACTTATCATTATTTAAATCATGATAGGTAAAAGGCTTAAGTTTAAACCATTATATGACTAGAATCGTGAACTGACATGCCTGAAGGCATTCTTAATATAGCAGTAATAAATTAGGGGTGTAAGCGGGTATAATAAAGAATCGTTCAATACAACATAGTTGATGGAAAAATTTATATTTCTAAGCTGTTTTACTGTATGATTTTATGAGTCTTTTAGAAACCCCTCTATGTAGTCTTCATGTTAGACATGGAGCCTCAATGACTGAGTTTGCTGGTTGGCGTATGCCTCTATGGTATGAAAGCATTGTTTCTGAGCATCTTGCAGTTAGGAATAACGTAGGGCTTTTTGACGTTAGCCATATGGGTAGGCTGCTGGTTAGGGGGGTTAACGCTGAGAAAACTATAGATTACCTAGTTACAAACAATGTTAAGGCTTTACAGATAGGTGGAGCTCAATATACGCCTATATGTAATGATAGTGGGGGTATAAGAGATGACGTTATAGTTTACAAGTTAAGGCAGGATGAGTTCCTAATAGTTACCAACGCTATTAATAGATTAAAGATTTATAACTGGATTAATGAACATTTAGAATCCAACGTTGAAATTGACGATTTAACATTCAACATACTTATGCTTTCACTTCAAGGCCCTAAATCGGTTAATGTATTGATGGATTTAGGCTATCTAAATGTTAAAAATCTTCAGAGATTCAGCTTTACAGTTGATAGGTTTAATGATTCTAAGCTATTAATAGCTTATACAGGCTATACCGGTGAAAGAGGCTACGAGCTTATGCTTTGGCTGCCTAAAGGAGGTGAACAGAAATTATCTGAGGAGTTTACATCTAGACTTGTAAGTGCTGGTGCAAGATACGGGTTAAAGCTCTGCGGTTTAGGTGCTAGGGATACTTTAAGGCTTGAGGCTGGAATGGTTCTATACGGTAATGATATAGATGAAACTATAACACCTATCGAGGCAAAGCTTAGCTTTACAGTTAAGCTTGATAAAGGCGATTTTATAGGTAGAAAAGTTCTTGAGGAGCAGAGGAGGAAAGGTGTTGGTAGAGTTAGGGTGGGGTTTATATGTGAAGGTAGGCAGATCCCGAGAAAAAACTATAGAATATACTACGAGGGGGTGGAGGTTGGATCTGTTACAAGCGGGTCATACTCACCAATACTACAGAAAGGTATTGGAATGGGCTATATATCACAAAGCCTTGATAAGCCCGGATTATCCATCAATATTCCCATGAGAATACATACAGCAACAGCAGTAATAGCTAAGTGGCCCTTCTACGATACTAAAAGATACGGATATATGAGAATAGAATAATTTTAGTTTTGCAACTTAATACTCGACACTCATACTTTCCATATTAAATCGGTATGAATTAAGGAAAATATTGAATTTCTTCGTTTCCATTATATGTGTAAATTTACGAGATCCGAAATTAAGCCGCAAATCTTAATTTTACCCAACAAGAAAGTTAACTGATGTTAATAAGTTTAAGGGTCTACTCTTATACTGTTGGGGTAAGTCTGCTTGCTTTTATGTTAAATTTGTAATCTCCTGTACTCAAACAGATCAATCATAACATTACTCAAAGAAACTGTGGAAAAGTTATGCGAAGCATATAGTGA
>Ga0272445_1000861_pt1 | contig 25776 bp, 34 predicted proteins | sample YNPCB0031_FD_194404 | JGI IMG/M metagenome (GOLD analysis project Ga0272445, IMG submission 194404) | Hot spring sediment microbial communities from Yellowstone National Park, WY, United States - YNP-CB-003-1 | ecosystem: Environmental > Aquatic > Thermal springs > Hot (42-90C) > Sediment... | reverse complement strand
ATATTGACAACGTATTTTTCAAGGAGTTTTGAATAAGACATTTTCTGCACCACCTGATAATTAAAGCTTCAGCTATTTAAGGATTAAGGGCTGCAGCTCATTGTAAGCTACATACTGTTAGACGTAGTTTATGTCGTCATGAGTCGCGTTTATGGCTGTAGCAACATCCGTCAAGGATGTGTTCTGCATAGTCATTTCACTTTCAGAACCGTAAAGCCATGCGTTATAAGTGTTCATTTATTTGGTTTTTACTGTTCTTTAGGGTTTCAGGGCATTTTTGATTTTATAGGCAAAACCCCACATACATGATGCTCCTTACCTGAATTTTAGAAATAAAGCCTAATAAAAAGTTTCTCAAAATATCCTCTGAAGAACCCACGACAAGGTGGTGAGCCACTAAGCCCAGATGGTGGAATGCAAAATAGAAGGAGTGGTAGAATGAGGGGAAGAAACCTCAAAAAGTATATTGATAGGTTACTGGTAGCATTATCACTACTACTAGCACATTTAAGTGATTATGCTTGATAGTATATTCAAGCTATAAGAGTGATTGAAGCTATAAATAATGGTCTTTTGAGGATGCATTTTGGTTTAGAGATAAGAAGGTGGATGTAAAGACACTAACGCAATAGCCGCTATTGCGATATCAATGTTAGTGTTGAGAAAAATTCAATCATAGCTTTTCCACGTCCTCTTCCATACCAGCATAAGGGTTGTTACTATGAGGTAGGCATTAGACTTTTTCACCTTTCCGATCATCCCCTGTTAAGGTAATACAACAATAAACCTTAAATTATATCTACGCAAAATTTACGGTGTGATGGGGGTGAAGCTAGTTTATGAGGAAAAACATCATAAACCTTGGCTTCTCTTCATTCCGAGCTACTTCAAAGTATATGAGGATAGAATCGAAGCTTACTTTTGGCCCTACAAGCATGTAACTCCAATTTCTGAAATAGAAGAAATTAAAATTGTTGAAAGAATACCTTGGTATGTTGGATGGGGATTAAGAATCGATCCATTTAAGAAGAAAATATATTTTGCAATACATCATGGAAGAAGCGTTGAGATAAAGAGAAGGAATGGATATTGGAAATCAATAATCCTCTCAGTTAAAAATCCTGAAGAATTTGCTTCAATAATTAAGAAATATCAAAATAATCAAGGTAAAATGAGGCAACAAGACTTCTTTAAGGAATAGTGAGGACACAATGCCGAAAGCTCTTTTGATAGTTCTTTCCTCCCCACCATAAAGAGAAGGAAACTATGAACTCAAGCATTGTCCAAAAGATGTGCAAAGCCATCCTTAATCTTGAATATTCTGTCTAAAACATCAGAACCTCTTTATGGTACCTTTTAACTATGGCTGAAGCGTCGAAAGTTGAAAGAAAATACCCAGATCCTTGCCCAGCTATCCAGATCCTTGATGCGGATGAATTCATTCTAGCATTACGTAAGGATTTGGAGAGCCTCAGCAACTACGTCCTGATAGTATCACTCTTCCTCAACAGGAGTGCTGTCGAGAAGTTCTGCAACCTTAAGGAGACCGGTGAAGCATTGAGGAGGGGAGAATAGTTGTTGTGACGAGGCCGCCCAATCAGAAGGAGGTTGAGGATCCGGGAGAGCATAAAGAATGCATTGAGGCTCTCAGGAGGAAGGGAGTTAAGGTTGTTGAGAAGCCAAGGTTCCACTTCAAGGCAGTCATAATCGACGACTCAATAATCTACGTCGGATCAATAAATCCGCTACAGGTAATTACTGTAAAATATATACCGGCGGACTACATGCTGAGGTTTGTAAGCGAAGCCCTCGTAGATGAAATCGTTGAAAAATTCATACCGGAATACCGGGAATGGCTTAAATAAGGAGTAAGGATCAAAATATTTTAATAACAGTTTTGTGGCTTAATACTCGATAATCGTACTCTTCATATTAAATCGGTATGAATTAAGGAATAATATTGAATTTCCTCCGTTTCTATTATACGTGTAAATTTACGAGATTCGAAATTAAGCCACAAAGCTTTAATAACATCTTTTATCGCTCCAGATAGAAGAGATAAACCGCTTAAATCCATGCAATGGGTTTATCTGGAGAAGTATTATACTGTATTTGAAAACATAAGAGTTTTCTCTAAGCTCATTAGGGGGATAATGGAAAAATTGAGCTTAACAAGATCGCTTAGGAGCTCGCTAAATTTTTATGAGTTAGAAATACTGTTATTGGGATCGCGTTGACCAGTATACTTCGAACTAAAAAATGTTCAAAGTGCGGTAAATCATATAATGAATATGTATTTGAGAAACATCATGATAGAACCTATTTTTGGGGTGAAAGTATTCATGTTTTAGAAATTTGTTCGAACTGTCATTCAGTGGAAACTGAGGCGCAAAGACAGAGGATTAGGTTAATGAGGGGGATAGCATCTCCTATTAGGCTGGGAGACAAATGTCAAATATGTGGTTGGGGAGGAAGGGAGGTCTGGGTAGGTGACAAGCTACCGGGAGTTTGGTCCTTTGAGCAAACAGTAATACATCACATAATCCCCATATCTGAAGGGGGAGCTGCTGAAAGTTGGAATGAACTTATTCTCTGTCCAAACTGCCATAAAATAATCCATCGGGACCCAATAGTTAAGAGAGGTGTTAAACTCTTAGCGGAAACACATAGAAAACGCAGAGACCTCCAACTCTCTTAGGATTCTAATCTTGTAGAGTAGCATAGAAGCTTTTAAATTAGTGTGCCAAATTTATATTAAAGGTGACTTCATGTATTTAGATGAATTCAAAGCTAGATTAGTGAAAGAATGGTCTGGAAGCTTGTTTAGCTTAAGCTCTTTACGAAAAATCCATCCTAGGGCTAAGGAGTACTTGCACAGGTTGACTAAGGGTAATGGAATAAGGCGCATAACTTGGGGTTGGTACTGGATACCAACAAGCTACAAGGATGCTTGGGATTTCTTAGCAAAGGATAGAGGCTTTAAAGTGATAATCAAGCAAACAGCCGCAAGCGTATGGAACTATGATTTTATTCATCGAGATGTTTTCCGCTTAGCTGTTAACAATCAATCTTACAAAAGAGCTTTAGAAGCTTTTGCTAAGAGCATGAATTGGGATTTTGAAGTCGAGTATCACAAGAAAATCCCTTATGAGTATGAGAAGGTTGATGGCTTATTCGTCGAAACTTTAGAATCTTGTATAGTCGATTGCTTAGTCGAATGGTCTTTTATAGACGCTTTCGCAACCTTATACTTTAGAAGAGAGGAAGTCGATTTTGATAGGTTGAAAAATTTGGGGAGATGGAAAAGAGTATCTAAAACAAACTTGAGAGTATGGACTTTAATAAAATTTGGGTGCAAGTTGTTCAATGAGTATTTCGGAAAAGAAATTTTCAAGTTCAAGGCTGCTGAGATAAAGGAGGCTGATGTTAGAGAATTGGTAAAAGAAGCTGTGGAGAAGGTAGTTGAATTTGCCTAAAGTCATAGAGTTAATGAAGAGAAGGGAGGAAGAGATTTTAAACAGCCTACTATTTCTTTCAGAGAGAACTAAAGGCTTTACAGAACCTGAGCTAATAATGATTGGTGGTTATGCCTTAAGGGCTTTCATCCCTTTCTCAAGGTTTACAAGAGACTGCGACTTCGTGATGATGAAAAGAAATGGCTGGAACATAGAGAGGATAAAGGGATTCCTTCCTGAAGGCTACTTAGTTGAAGAGGAACAGAAGCGCAACAATTATGGATTCCTGAGATGCATGAAATTTGTTAAGCACAATAGAACAAGAGTAAAAGTTTCCATTGACTTTATGGAGGGAGAGATTAGGGGAAGAGAGGCAAAGGAGGCAATAAAGATTGACGAAACTATGATGGAAAATAGAGCGTTCGTCTCAATCCCCATAGCTGGTAAGCCCATTAAACTACCCGTTCCAAGCTACATTGATTATTTCATAGCAAAGGTTGTTTCGGCTAGAGCATCCGATATAAGAGATATTGCAGCGTTAATTTGTGAAAACGGGGATTCCACAAAATCTGATAGAAAGAGTTAAACAAATACTACCTTATCCAGAGATATTCTCAATAAAACTTAAGGAGAGGATAATCCCTGAGATTAGAAGGAAGACCTTCCTAGATAGCTGGAGAGGAATATTCAGAACGACAAAATACAACGAGAAAGATAGGAGAAAAGTAATAACAGAACTGGAAAAACTGATTAAAAGCAAAAATATTTTTCTTTCTTGAGGATCTCTCATAATTTTTCTTTTTCATGAGGATTTCTGGCAAGGAGGTGTTCCGAAAACTTAGATTTTAAGTAAGTACAAACATAAAACATGGCTACGCTTGATGTTTTTGCAGATAATTACATTCCAGAGGTAATTATCGACAGGGAAAAAGAGCGAGAAACGATTAAGTATTTTCTTCAAGATGTCCTTAAGGGAGTGAATAAGGTTCTCTGCATTTATGGTAAGCCAGGAGTTGGAAAAACTGTTGTAACAAAGCATGTTTTGAATCAGTTTGATGAGCTTGAAAATGCTTGCTCAATTTATCTTTGCGCATCACACTTAACTCCCAATTTAGCATTAAAAGAGATTTACGAAGTTATTTGCGGCGAGGAAAAGAGAAGGCCGCCTTCACCTTTAATGGTTAGAGAAATTGGTAGGAGGCTTCTCAAGAAAAGAAATTACACTATCGCTATAACTCTGGATAACTTCGATAAGATGAATGGGGTTGAAAGCTTTCTTTGGAACATAAACAACATTATGGAGACCTTTCCGAGAATTGGCTTGATTTTAATATCTACAAGCGAAGCTGAAATTAGAGGGTTGGTTGGAAGAAGGCTCTTTTCAAGGTTAAGGCCAGAGTACTGCGAGTTTAAGCCTTACAATGCTGATAGGCTCTATGAAATAGCTGAGCAAAGAATAAAACAAGCTTACGGGAGGCTTGTAATCAGCGAAGAAGCTCTATCTACGCTTTGCGAATTTGTGGCTAATGAATGCGATGGAAACGCTAGGTATTTGTTCAAGCTATTTTTGAACTCAGCCGATATCGCATCAAGAAACCAGGAGAATAAAATAGGGCTAAAAACTATTGAAGAGGTTATCGAGGAAGAAGGGGAATTCATCCTAAAAAGCAAGTTAGATGAAATTAAGAAAAGTGCTCCAAGGATGTATGAGGTTCTAAGGATAATCGCAGAACTTCAGAATAAACAAGAGGTTGTTTACACAGTTATTGTTGGTGGATAAAATCATTCTTTCACAATTCATATAAACCAGTTTGGCTTAGAAACCTGCGCGCGTGAAGCTGAAAACTTACTCGATAGAAAGGAAAAATTTGGAAAGGATGATTTTATTTACAAGGAGAAATGAAGGCGGACTTATGCTAGATTTGAAAATATCGCATTATTAGACCTACACTTAGAGGACATCAGGAAGTCTCGGCAATTAGAAGTAAGGAAAGGATATAAGTGTAAATTAACGTTATTAAATTAACCAAATGAGCCGTATCTAACCCCTAAATTTTTAAGAAAGCAATCAATACTTCAGCTAATTCATCAAAGGTTTTATTTGGTAATCTTTAAGAGTATAGTTAAGTTAATTTGATTAAGTCTTTGTTTCTCCACTTCAGGCGCGCGTAAGAAACAGATAGCTATCGCTGGGCTCCAAAATATCGTTGGGCTATACCATCAATAACTGTTTACGTTAGGCTCACCGGCTCCTTATACATGAGGTGGATTTCATCTGCTCGTTGTGGCTTGGACAGGCTTCTCCATCTTGGCTTTTTCCTGCTCCGCTATCTGTAGAGAAAGCTGTATTTCGCACTCCTTTAACATCTTAACTATAGGGTTTTCTAGGTTAATTTTGTAGAGACTTGCCTTACCTATCCTTCTTGAAACTTTAACTATTCCATACCTCTCAATATCTTCGAAGTATTTATAGAAGGTCTGCTTACTCATTCCCAAGGCATCTATGACTTCCTTTTTCGTGAAGTCGAAAAGCGGGTTATCTAAAAAGAAGTCTATTATCCTCAGCTTAGGCGAATCTCCAAGAGTCCTTAACAAAAGAGATTGATATTTCTTCTTCGTGTAAAGCTCTTCAGGCATGGTTATCTAAAGTTATTTGAATAAACAAGTATTTAAATATTAACTTCCAAAGGTATCATAAGTGAACTTATGTCTAGGCAAGAAATAAGCGATGAAGAAATAAAAGCCGACCTTATGTACCGTCTCCTCAGAAAGCATTGTTGGGGTGCAAAATACTTGCCACTTGACACTCTCATCAACTGGATGAGCAAACAAATAATAAGAGACGGCAGACGAGTTAGGAGATGCGTGGAAGACTTGACCAAGGAAGGATATATCCTGCTCCACAAAAGAGGTAAAGCAATTTCGCTAAATCCAACGAGAAGCAGAGAAATACTAGAGTACATCAAAAGAGTTTTGGAGATTTAGTCCGTTAAAGAATCTGCGATCAAATGAAGATACCGATGACGCCTTACATTACAGTTCAAAGTTATTTTACAACAAGACAATCTAAAGCATTTGAATAGCTTCGTAACATTGTTGAAAAGGATAACCCGACTTACTTTTTTCAGGCGGAGATTTCGGATAGGAAGCAACTTTAGAGATGCTTCAGCCTATCTTGAGCAATATTAAATTTTTATTTTAGAGTTATAGTCTAATAAAGAATGGTTCAGGATACCAGTAAGGCGAGATAATAAAACTCGTTGCTCTTGAAAGCTTCGTTATCAGCTTTGCATCTAAGTTCAAAGAAAATTTAGATGATTAATTTATTTAAATTCAAAAAGTAAATTATTCTTTAACTATAGTGACTCCATGCCTAAAGTTGTTAAGGAGAGAAACCCATTTATCTTAATTATTTATGGTTTATATATTTTCTTTATGCTCTTCAAGAGCTGCTTCAAGCATTCTAAGCTTATAATATGTAGGAGTCATAAATCAATTCTATCATGGTCTTTAAGCCTCCTATTTCCTGATGGAATATTCGTAGAATGCTATTGATTATTGATGGTACTAAGATTAAGATAGACTTTGAGGAGGAGGTTTGTACATTGCTCTTGAGTCCTATTCAAGGAGGGTTGTATGCATGATGACTTTCGATGTTGCTCTAACATACTAACATCTTAATATTATTAAGAGGATTAGAGCTATCTGTGGCTCAACATAATTATACTAACTGATGGTGCTCCATACTATAGGGCTTCATGCAGGATTCTCAACTTAAGGCATGGAGTATACAGCCTTGAAGTTAGAAATTTAATGGAGAGGATAATAAAGTTAAGGATAGAACTAGGCTATTCGATAACTACATGCATTAAGAATGAATGCGATGAGGAACATACAGATTCTAAAATCAATAATGATAATGCTAAACGAATGGATAAATAGAAGGGTTAAAGCAAAGAATTCATAGAAAATACAATACCCATAATAAAGGTGATCAAAAATGCTTAAGTTTACAAAGCGAGAAAACCGCATGCAAACTTAAAAAGTAAGTAAAACCTAACTAGGAAGAGTAGGCGTGAATGCCTTCATGACGTCTGAGGAAGAAAGAGCTATAATGTTAAGAGAGGAGGCTGAAGATGATAAATGGATACGTGAAAAATTCCCACTTGAGAGGTTAATGTGGTATCTTAATGCTGGTGGAAGAAGAAGGTGGGTTGTTGTTGAAAAACCAGACGAAGTCCTTAGAAATGAAAAATCACCAGATTACGTATTACAGGAGGAAAGAACAAACGCAATGTTAACTGTAGAGATTACGTGCATCCCTTTTAATCTCGACCAAATAAGAAGCGAAAGATTACATGCAAAATTCTACATTAATGCAATTGTAAACGGTAAAGAAATAGAAGCATTGTTAAGAGAATATCCTTCTGAGCTTAAAAAGTTAAGGAATAAGGCAAGTATGGCTGACCTTGAGTTTTTCGCATCGAAAATAGAGGAAGCGTATCAGGAAGCTTGTGAAAAGTTTAAGAATTATAAGAAAGGTGAATCTGTTCTCCTTTTTGTTATCGATACAATAATAGATGAACAAGTAGAATTTCTTATCGTAAACCCGGATATAAATGAGTATGATAAAATAGTAGAAGAATGTATACACAGCATGCTGATAAAATATCCGGAATTACGCGGCATTGAACCTGAGTATTTGGATGAAGTTCTATTTTCACCATATTTTGACTATGAATCTGAAATATTTAATGCAATAGTTTGTGCCACTAACATAAATAGGGGTAAATTTAAGTTTAAATCCGACATAAATAGAGTGTACGTGTATGAAGCACCCACCCGAACTATTAGACGTTTAATCTAATTAATTAGCTTATGTTTAACATAATCTTATTTAGGGAAATGTAAAGACATTCTTCACAAAGTTGCCTTACTTTTTCATTCTCAATACGTTTTACGTTACCCTCTCTTGCAGGAATAGCCGCGGTTCGGGGGTCTACCTATCTCTATTCGATGGCAAAGAACTCCTCTTTTCCATCGGGAAGTTGAATAACATGATATCCATTAAATCCAGGTTCACAAATTAGATTTCTTGGCTAGTGGTAAAGTAGGTTACGAGTGCGTGATTTGCCGATAATTCCGATAGACTTTTTAGGCAGTTAGCCTAAATTTAAATAGGTCCTGTATGACTTATGGTATAACTCTGAAAAGTAGGGATGTGCAGCATGGAGCAAGATCTCATGAGTTAGAAGGTGAGTTTAGAAGGGTGACATATAGTAGGGGTAAATATAGAACGAATTGGAGGTAGAAATAGATGTCACGTTACGTTGCATCGATAAGCTCAAAATGGGAAGATTTCACAGATAAACACAGAATAATCAGAGAAGAAATCGAGGCGAAAATAAAAAGATTTTTGGTAGGAGAAAAACAAAATCCAATAGCGATAAGAGGTCCTATAGGCCAAGGAAAAACCCAACTTTTATATCATGTCTTCACGTTTGTATGGGAAAACGGAGGTATAGCATTTTATGCAACTTTAGATCAGTTGTTACCTGATGCTGAGACTACAGCAAGTAATTTTGCTGAGAAAATCGATTCGCAGATTAGTGAGTGTGTTAAAGAGCTAGATTCAGGGGAGATAGATCAAATACCTTTTTTACTGAGGAAATGAAGATTTTCGTAAAGAACTTAAGTAAGCATGGTTTAAGGCATGATAGAGTGGTTTTCCTTATAGATGAAATGGAAAGAAGTTATGAGAAGCTTTTGAGTAAGGTAAGGACAGATGATAGGAGTCCATTTGGTTATTGGCTTGAGCATACACCCCATTTTCCGATAGCTTCATTTGCTCCCCTATCTCATTACGAGGCTCTCTATGGTCATGCTGAAAGGCGAAGATGGGATTCCATCACATTACCCCCTATAACTGCCACTACCCTCAGAGAAAAAGAGGGAGATCTGGGCAATTTTATATGGTGGGTTTCAAGAGGCAGACTTGGAATTTCCTATAAAGCTGCAGACAGCGTAAGAAGGAAAAAGTTTGTTGAATACAAAGATTTTAAAGATCTGGTTGACGAACTTGGTCCAATAGCTGAAGTACCTGCTATGGATCTAGATGTCACTGCTAAGCTCCTAAAAGCATGTAACTTTATTGTTAACATTTTCCCACAGGAACCGACTACTTTACCCTTCATAATCGAGGGAGAAATTTTAGATAAGGAGAAATTCCTGACTTTCTCGAATTTGCGTTTGGAGGTGAGGGGGGAGGGATAAGGGGTGGAGGTCCGAAAATAATTCTATTTAAGGATTTGGAGAATGATAGCTATGTTGGCTTTCTTGAAAATATATGTTTGAGGATTTACCGTGAAAGGGAGGGTGGTGAGCCTAAAGCTGTGAAGATAAGGAGGATGGATGATATGAATAAGAGGATGGTGGAGGAGCTTCTAAAAGCTGGTGGCAGAATCTTTACCATTGATCTTGATAAGGAGGAAAAGATGCCTGACGAAACTCATTTATGGGAGAGGCTGGAGGAAACATATGCTGAGAAGTTGGGTTTCATAATATTTACTGTGAGGGGAGGTGAAAAATTTGAGCGTCTTAGAGAATTGATGCAAAGAATTAATAAGAAAGCTCAAGGAAGTCTGAACATAATAGAGTTGGAGGCTAGGAGATTGCCGAAAGAATTGATAGAGCTATCCTCCGGAATGATTGGTTTAGAGAAGCTATCTGGAGGAGTGGATAAGATATCAACAATTAGAGTGGAGGTAGATAGGGAGCCAACAATTACAACCTTCGACTACATATTTAATAAAGCCCTATTTAATGAGAGAAGCCTATTCAATGAAGCTCTTGAAGACGTTAAGAGGGAGGAGAAGGGACTATTTAAGGAATCAACAAATCCCGCTGAGGAGGAATCACCCCTCCACTTTAACATTAAGGTATTTCTAGTAAGGTATCTAGTACATGAGTTGAGGAGGAAAGGTGAAAAACTCTCCACACGTGAGGAAATATTGAAGAGAATAAAAACGGAGAAGGAGCTAGCTACGAAGGTAGTTCCGGACGTTATGGTTGGAGATGAGGTATATGAGGTTGAAACATTGTTTGGCCCCCATGCTGGAGGAGAACCTGACTTAAAGATAAATAGAACAGTTGATAAATATGATGGGACATCTATAGCTAAGGTAAACATAGTTATGGATAATTTCGGATTTCTACTACATATGAAGGATCTATTTAGGAAGAAGGAGTGTTTTAAGGGTAAAAGATTTAATGTGGAGTTTTATACTCTGGATCTTCAGAATAAGAAGTTGATATCACTATCAGATTTTGCAGAAAAATTTAAACAATGCCTAAGCTCCATCAACAAGAAATCTAATTCCTCCCACGTTATTCTTCAAAACAGTAGATATGAGGATTTGAAGAAAATAGAAAAACAGCTTTAGAACAGTAGGAGTTGGAACCTACCATTTATGGCTTAATTCCGAATCTCGTGAATCTGCTCATATAAAAGAGACTTGAAACTTTAGCATTATTTTAATTCTTGGGAAGAGAACTAGTTCATGCTATGGTTTTTGTTTCTCTTCTTCCATTTTAAGCTTGATATGGACTACTTTGATAGGTAAATATTAAATGTTCTCAGGGATGAGGAGCCTAGATTTTAGCAGCTTTAAGAGATGTCGGCTTTCCCATAATACTTTGAGGATGTGTTTAGCCAGCTTGGAAAGGCTTATTATTAGAGAAAATAAGCCTATTAAAAGGTGTGAAAGACGTTAGATTTATATTTGTATTCAACTATTTTCCTGGTGGAAGCCTGGCGGTTTAAATGAAAAGATTGGCCTCAACAAAGCTTATGAAAAAGCTTGTAGTTACTGTACCGAAGGTTGTAAGGGAAATGCTGGATCTTAAACCCGGCGATTATGTAGACTGGTCTATTGAGGATAGCAAGATAATTGTAACGAAGGGTGGAGGGAAAATTGAAGAAAACGGATGAATTCATGATTCTTAACGAGGAGGACTGGAGCTTTGCCGGTGAAGACACAAAATATCTCACACACGGATTCCATCCATATCCGGCTAGAATGATTCCCCAGATAGCTAATAGGCTTATTACCCGCTACTCTAAGCCCGGAGACTTAGTTTTAGATCCGTTCTGCGGCTCAGGTGGAGTATTGGTTGAGGCTAGGCTTCTGGGCAGGAACTCCGTCGGCATAGATATAAATCCTCTAGCCATAATAATAGCGAGGGCTAAGACAACTCCAATAAATCCGAAACTTATCTTAAGCTCTTGGAGGGAACTTAAGGAAAAGATCGGGGAAGATATTCGAAGCCTCAGATTTAGGGAGTTTGATGTTGAGCCATTAAGGATTCCAAATATTAGCTACTGGTTTAAGCCTCAGGTAGCGAAGGAACTAACAATAATAAGGCATTTCTTAGATGGGGTTGAAGACTCCGACCTTTACCACTTTTTCGCCACATGCTTTAGTGTAACTGTAAGGGAGGTTTCAAACCTTAGGACTGATGAGTTCAAAATTTATAGGTTGCCACCGGAGAAGTTGGAGAAGCATAATCCAAACGTCTTCCAAATATTTGTCGAAAATGTTGAGGAGAGAATTCGGAGAATGGCTGAATTCTACGGTTTAGCTCCTAAAGACGTTGCCTGCGATGTCTTGCTTGGAGATTCGAGGAAGCTTCCCTTAAAAAATGGATCCGTCGATCTCGTAGTTACATCTCCACCCTACGGCGATAGCAGGACTACGGTAGCCTACGGTCAATTCTCAAAGTTCTCATCTCTATGGCTCGGCTTAGATGAAAATATAGTTACTAACGTTGATAAGATTTCGCTTGGGGGAGGCTTAAGGAAATTCAAGAACCTACCCTCAGAAACCCTCCATACGACGATAGAGGAGATTAGCAGGAGGAGTAAGGAGCGTGCGAGGGAAACCCTATGGTACTTCACAGATCTATTCGAGTGTTTAGAGCAGCTTCACGGAGCGCTTAGGAGAGGCGGTTACTGCTGCTTCGTGGTTGGAAACAGAACTGTTAGAAGAGTTCAGGTGCCGACAGATAAAATAATTGTGGAGCTTGGAGAGAATTTAGGGTTCAAACATATAACTACAATTTATAGAAGGATTCCAAGTAAGCGAATGCCGTGGGAGAATGCTCCGGAAAACATTCCAGGTGAAAGATGTAAGACAATATCTGGGGAAAGCATAGTTATATTAGCCTGCTAATATTCAATTTATGGCAAAAAGGTTTAGGGGTCCTTGGCTTAACGAAATTCCCAAAGCAAGCGAAATATTTGAGGAGGCGAGGAGGAGACTTAATGTCGATAGGCTGTTTAAGGAGGGTGTTTCTCCATCAGCTATTGTAGAGGGACTGGAGGGAGAATGTCATAAGATCTTTCTCGAGCATGAAGAGAAAGTACGGGAAAGATGGCTTCCAAAGATCAGATCTAGGGAAGTCGGCGTTGATGAAAGAGCTTTCGAGACCTCACTTGCGAATTCCGCAAGGGCGAGAGCCGGATCAACTGCGGAGATGATTATTAGGTATATGCTTAGGAGAATGAGGATACCATTCGACTATAGGAAGTTTGTAGATGGTGAGCAGCCCGACATAATTATTCCAAGTGCAGAGGTGTTGAGGAGGAGCCCTAGTGAAGCAGTTATACTATCCGTTAAGCGTGAAGTTAGGGAAAGGTGGAGGGTTAGCGTTGGTGAGGCATACATATTAAGGGAGGTTTACGGGATAAAGGATAACTACTGGTTCATCTCGATAGGGCATGATATCGACAAATACATCTGTACTATTATGACTAAGCTTAAAATTCGAGTCTATATTTTAAACAGCCTCTACGAGCAGTTTAAGAGCATTGAGGGAGTAAGGCCATTATCAAAGCTTTTTGAAGATCTCACACAGTATATAGCTGAGAAATTAAAGTGTAAGGAAGAGTACTAAGTCCTCCACTTAAGAGTTACAAGCTTAGCATTCACATCTTTCAATGCATTTCCCCACTCATTTCCTCTTAACCCCACCCTAATCACATAGCTTCCCCTCCTACCTGTAGGATCTACCTGATATCTGAACCTGCCCTTACAGCTTGGACATTCATAAAAGTAGACATCCTACAATACATACTTCCAAGTTTTTAGAGGATTAAGATCACCTTCAAAGCCACAATACGGACATTTAACCATTAGCCATCCCCTCACTAGAATCTCGCGCGCGTCTATATATAAGTTTACATAGTGGTATAGGACGTGGCAACTTAGGAAATCAGATACAATATGTTAAGTTGCCAGGTCCGTGGTATGTAATACATAACTGTAAGGAGGATTAATGCTCAAAAATATTTAAAATTCAGTTTTGTGGCTTAATACTCGATAATCGTACTCTTCATATTAAATCGGTATGAATTAAGGAATAATATTGAATTTCCTCCGTTTCTATTATACGTGTAAATTTACGAGATTCGAAATTAAGCCACAAAGCTAAAATTCCTACTAGTCGTAGTATTTATAAGTATAGGGGAGCTTATTTATCTTAAGCTGAGGCTGAGTTACATGAAATTGAGGGTAGAGAATTTTGGGCCGATAAGTTATGCTGATGTTGAAATAAAACCCTTAACGGTCCTTATAGGGAAAAACAATGCTGGAAAATCCATGCTGGCTCAGCTCATATTTACCTTAATGACTTTGACGGAGGGTTATATTCCAAGACGTTTTCTAACATCTATGCTTCAACACATACGTACAACAGAAGACTTTATTGCTCCTTATTTGAGGCAAGTGGATGACCTCCGGAAAAAGATAAAAGAAGCTAGGGAAATAACACATCTTTCATGTGTGAAAATGGTGGTGGATATGATAATTGAGTATTTAACTCAGTATTTAAATAAGACCTTAGGGGATTTCTTGGAAAGATATTTCGCCATGGAGCTTAAAAGCCTAGTAAATCTTTACTCTGATTATACTAGGGTAGAATGTGCCTATTCTAAATATTCAATAGCGGAATTCACAATAACTAAAGATGGCAATCTAAGCGCTAAATTCGATATTAAAATGATGGATGAATTGATTGATAATATACTTAAAGATGAAGAGACCAATAAACTTATAAATAGGGTTATTCGTTCTAGAGGGGGAAGAGATTTTACAAGTACTATTGCAGCAATAGAGAAAATTGCAGAATTCATATTTCCTAAAAGACCATTATTATCAACTTTATACATACCTGCCGGCAGGGCTGGATTATTGGAGGGCTATGAGGCTGTATCCTCCGCATTAATAGCTCTTGCATCCACAGCTCCTTTAAAAGGTATATCAGTGCCTCCAATACCCGGTATGGCTTACGAGTTCTACTCTCTTTTATTACAATTAACAGGGAGGAAGGGGCCTTTTGAAAAGATGTCGGATTTATTTAAAGAAGTGATTGAAGGTGAGATAGTGTTTGAAGAATTGAAGCTACCTAAGAGTAAGATGGTTTATAGGTTTAAATTTAAGGATAAAGAATCCTCCGTAGATTTAATACATGCGGCTTCTATGGTTAAAGAACTATCTCCAATATACTTAGTCTTAAGGGAGCTTGTTGATAAAGGGTATCTTCTTATAATAGAGGAGCCGGAATCCCATCTTCATCCAGCAGCTCAAGTTAAGCTTATGGAGATTTTTGCGCAACTTGTAAATGAGGGGCTTGAGATATTGATTACTACTCATAGCGATATACTTCTACGAAAGCTAGCGCATCTAGTAATGGAGGGGTTAACTGGAGGTAGAGCTAATGCTAATCTTAAGCCTGAAGATGTAGCTGTATACTTGTTAAAACCTGATGAAAAAGGATACGTTACTCGGGAAGTGAATATCCTCGAGGAAATGCCTACTTTCGATGAAGTTATCGAGCAACTCTATGAGGAGGAGAGGAATTTATGCTATCTATCACTTCAAAGGGAAATGAATGAAGCTTCCCCCCGCAATTTCTAGGTGTTTATGCAATATAGGTGAGTGTAGAGAGAGGGGTAAGGTATGTTGGGAAGCAGATGGAGGCCAATACTTCCACATACGAGTTGATGGATGTGTAGAATGCTTTACTGGTTTAAAAAGAGCTGATTGTGTAATACTTCATCCTATTCATGATGGTAAAATCTGCGCATTCATTGTAGAGGTGAAAACAAGATACTATGATTTAGATGAGGTGAGGGAAAAAATAGAGAATACCTTAAATGTGCTGGATAATATTTTAAAAATGGATAATATCCATTAAAAAATTTTAAAAATGGATATTTTAAAAATGGATAATATTCCATTTATTCCTATCCCTATACTATATGCTGAATCACATAGAAAATGGAGGAGATATGCTTTACAAAAGAGGGTGAAGTATAAAGGAAAGACGTTTCCCGTAGCATTTCTAAAATATTGTGAAAGTATTCAAAAAGCTATAAGATGGTAGATTCTACAAAGATTTCTCCTAACTTCAAACCGCTTTTGCTCCTTTCAACCTTAGCTTAAAGCCTTATGCTGCACAGAAGCGAACATGCATGTATTAACACATATTTATAGTGAAATAATTATGCATATTAAGATGCTAGGAGGTATGGATCGTACGTAACTGCTAGGGTAGCTTAGAAGACTTCAGAGGCTGGAGTATGGGATAAACATTTATCTGGTAATGTTATTTAAGTTTAGGTTGATATGCTGGAGCGTATCCATAAGTTTTTGGAAGAGTATGCTCCTGAAGGTATACCCTTTCCAGGGACAAGGTCCTATACCTTATTTGCTAAAAGCAGATTCATGAGGGATTTTTATAGGCAAGTAGCTAGCGAGGTTGCTGTCGAATTCCGTCAAGGAAAAATCCTAGATGTGGGTACGGGTCCCGGATACTTACCAATAGAAATAGCTAGGTTGGCTCCGGGTGTTGAGGTTATAGGAATCGATATATCTAGCGATATGGTGAAGATTGCTAGAAGAAATGCTGAAAAGGCAAATCTTTCGAGCAGAGTTAAATTTATGGTTGAAGATGCGAACAAGATGTCTTTTGAAGATTCTTCATTCGACTTAATTGTAAGTACAGGTTCACTTCATCATTGGAAGAAGCCTTTACACGTAATAAACGAGATCTATAGGGTTTTGAAAGATGGAGGGCAGGCATGGATATACGATCTGCGCAGGGATGTTTCAGAAAACGTTATCGTTAAGAAGTTGGGAGAGTATAAGTATGGAAAGATGATAAGCTTAATTCTCTACAATGCCGTAAAGGCTCACTCTTCGATAACGCTTCATGAGGTTTTAAACATGTTGGAAGATGAGGAGAATAGGTTTAAACAGTATCGTATCGAAGAAAACAGGCACTCCTATCCTGTTCTAAAGATAAGGCTATTAAAGAGTTGAGTGAAATTAGTGTTTGCAGCTTAATTCTTTTCAAACGTCTTTCCTCAAGTTTAATAATCTTATTCCTGCTTATAGATTTACTACATTGATACGAATATTCACTTTAACCAAGAATGAAGAGATTGAAGAAACGGTGAATATAAGTGGTGAATATAAGTCCCTTGCTCACGGGATATGTTTGTTCAATAGGTAGTACTGAATCCATAAGTCTGAACTGTGAAAGCAGCTTCACTTAAAACTTTAGACCATTACCTTGAGTCTTCCATGCAGTATTCCAGACCTTCTTAGTACGGTCTCAGTCCTTAAGCCGATTTATGATTTTTCTGAGCTATAAAGTGAGTGCTGTTAAAAAATTCCTGAAATTAGGATCGTTTGGCTTAACTATTTTTATTTTCTGGCTTTCATTAGGGTATTTCTTCCTAAGTTTGGTTTAAGTTTTCGAAAAAGTGACTGTTTGCTGCTACAAGAAATGCTTCTTGATGTGCTGAAGCAAGCGCAACTCTAAGAACTTCTTTATCCTCCTCTTCTGTTAAACCAACATCGTTAACATCATAGAGTTGAACACGAGTACTTTCCAAAACATGGAGCTTAACACCTATTTCTGATGAACGGGTTTTACACAGAAACCCTCTTAATTTGCTAGAGAACATCTTAAGTCTTGGTAAAACCCTAAGAAGACTTGCTTGGAAGGGGGGAAGGGGATGGTGTTGTTCTAATAATGGTTTAGCCTTTGTGTAGTAAACTTTGATGAGGTATGGCGAAAAATAGATTATTACATGATTAGTTAGATTAGGGTTGGAAAGCATGTTTCCCAGCCATCGTATTGCTTCCTTCATTTCTTCCGGCTTTTCACCGCAAGGTATTAGTGAACTACAATCTAATACTAAAGCAAACAAGTTGAGTTACCTCAGAAGAGATGGGTGATCAGTTCTTCTGTGTCCGGTAAACTTTCTAACGTTCCATCTTCATATACTTTAATTTCAGAGGTTTTAGTCCATGGATCACGTTTGAAATAGTATACCTTAACCTCCTCTGGGGTTAAGTGTTTTTTCGCTATAAGCTTCCCTACCGTAATTGGAGGAATATCGGAGTGGGTAGTCATTATTAATGTAAGCTTTCTATCAAGCACCGTTTTTACCATGTTTTCAGTAAACTCTTCTATCCTTAAGGGATTCTTATGAATTTCCGGCTCCTCCATCACAACTAAGCTATTCTCAGGAGCCTTTCGCATCACAGAATCGGATATGGCAAAATCGAGAAGTCCATCCGGAGATAGCTCTGCGGGAAGCTGTAGTTTGGTGTAGGGATCTTGAGTATAGAGTTCAAATAAGAAGGAGAAGAGTGTATAGATTACTATATAGGAGCCAGCATCCCCCATTTCTCCCTTTATGGGTTCAAGCCGTTGTCCTGTTAGAGCCCTCACATAATCTGAGACAAACATACCAAATGGGGGAAATATGGGAAGGGTTTTAAATAATTCAAAAAAGCTTCCGGCAAAGCTTCCAATAAAAGCAGCCTCTGGCTTATTCTTTAATTCACCTATTATTTTCGGTAGTAGCATCAAGATCTGAATGTAGCCAACCCTTTTTGAAGGAAGTAGAAATTCATCAGTCCATGGAGGGGTCAAAAGATTGGTTACTTCAAGTTTTTGCTCCTTAAGTTCTACAGAAAACTCCGAACCATCTATTCTAATGGATATGGGAAGCTGGGGTATGTTATCTACCAATCTAGCTACTTTATCGAATTCACATCCATATAGTTGCCTCAGCAAAGATCGAGGATCGCTGTCTTTAGATTTAGAGGCGAAATAGATAGCATAGGCAAGGCTTGATTTACCGGTTGAGTTTGGACCTATAAATATATTTATCCTCGATAGCTCCAACTCTAGGTCTTCAATACAGCGCCAATTTACCACCTTTAACCTTACCATCTATCAAACCTCACAATAGTTAAATTCGAACACTATTTAAATACTTAACCGAGGTTTAATTATCTTTCCCCTTCTCTTCACGAATGGGCTGTATGCTGGATCTTTTCTAGGTGGTCTATGTGCTCCTAATTTAATTATTAAGGCAAGCTCAGCAACACGCTTACTAGACTTGATGATGCTTTAACAGTAAATACCGCTACTCACCTAACAGTCCTAGAGGCTTTGAGCAGCAAACTCGCTAGAGGAAGACTGAGAACATCTAAAGGGAAAGGACACAAATCTTATTAAAGAGCGAAAGATTATATCTTCATCTATAAGAGGTTCTTACCATGATGGGGGAGGCTGATCTCGCTAAGGAGGCTGAACGATTTCGTGAAGTACGTGTTAATACGACTATAAGGAATCTTCAAAGGAGGGGAATAAATGCGCTGTATGCCCCAAATCGGGGGGAGGCTCTCTCCATCGTTTTAAGCATGATTCCGGCAGGTGTAACTGTTGCTCGTGCAGATTCAGTTACTCTATTCCAGATAGGGATTATTCCGGAGCTTATTAGGCGTAATCAGAATAAAATTATAGATCCATTTCCTGAAGCCTGGATCCCCGATGTAGAGCAGAGGCGGAAACTGCAGCGGGAGGCTTTATTAGCTGATGTATTCTTAACGGGTACGAACGCTATCACAATGGATGGGAAACTGGTTAACATCGATGGTGCAGGGAATAGGGTTTCCGGAATTATTTTCGGTCCGAAGAAGGTGATAGTTGTTGCAGGAGTAAACAAGATAGTTAAAGATGTGGATGAGGCTTTAAAACGAATACGTAATGTCTGCGCACCACAGAATGCTATAAGACACTATCTCAAACATAACATGAAAGAATTCATCGATCTACCCTGCGTTAAAACAGGCTACTGTACTGACTGCAACCATGAATGGAGAATATGCCGCTACGTTGTAATTGTTGAAGGTGTCTCACCTAGAGAAAGAGGACGTATAAACGTAGTAATAGTTGGTGAGGAGCTCGGCATATAATGCTTGCAATACTGCATTGCACGTAATAAGCCACGCAGTAGAATATGCTATTTATGGGTATGGAGAGGGGAAGAGTAGGCTCTAGCATTCAACATGCGTGAAGATCGATTAGGCTGAAAGATGTTTGGTTAGCAGCGGAAGCATTCACCGATCACATTGAGATAGCTGTAGTATTTCAATAACTTTCTACTTTTTCTTTGTATGTTATGGTCGATCTGGTGAGGGAATTGCGGATTCAACATAAAGCAGATACTGACATGGAAAATAAGAATGCTTGTAAGTCGAGAGAAAGGCTTGAGAATAGGGTATTGGAAGTGTATCAACTTAGGCTTGCTAAAGGAGGAAGAGTTGATGTTAAGGATTTAATCGTAAATGCTATGCTAATGGAGATGGAAAAGTAAAAGCATGCGTTCAATCCAATCCGGGCATTCAATCACATTTGATGATGTTTGCCCTCATCCCCATCGGGATAGCGTACACCAGGGATTTTATGTTTATATTTAAACGATTTCGATTTTTAGCAGTGCTTGTTCTGATCATAAGAGTAGCTTTGGCAAATAGAATAATTGTATTTGCTTCCCTTACATTCTTAGCAACAGCTTCAGCAGTCTTCCACGAAAGATAGCCTTTAAAGGTAAAATAACAGCCTCATCTAGTTTAATATTATAAGAATCAAAACCTTTAGAGCTTCCATGTGGCATTTAAAACTTTTATGATGGATTAAGCTATTAGCTAAACATAGAGTAGCATAATTATACTTAAGTTGTCGCACGCGTAAAGCATTACTTAAATTTAATTCAATATGCTACCTTATGTTTCCGACTCCACAATACAATAAATATTATTGTACCGAATATGAGAGTTATTAGGGTAATGCAGTAAAATAAGTATTGTAAGGGATACGCATTTCTTAAAGAAACTACTTCTATCCATAGTCGTGGATCAACAACATAAATAAATAGGAGCAATACGCGCGCGAGTAAGCTGTTGCTGAAGCTGAACTCAGATATGGGGGGAAGACTGTTAGGCTTAAGTGCCTTGTTGATACTGGTGCTGGCAAAAGCGTGATCTCTAGGAGGAGGGCTGAGGAGGTTGGGAGCTTTATACCTTTAAGTGAGCCCTACGAGTTAAGAACGGCGGATAAAGGAGGTAAACTAAGGATTTCTGGACAATGCTTGGTTGAGGTTGTGTTTCAGGAAGTCAGGGTTCCTGGTAGAGTTCTATTTGAGGTTGCGGAGAACTTAAGGGAGGACTTAGACTTGATCGTAGGAAGACCGGAGATAGATTCTTGGGACATTATCTTTACCTCAGAGGGCCCAAGGCCGAGGAAGGTTCCAATAGAGTTTGAGATAGTCTGAGGTGAAAAGAATGGTTAAGGTTGAGGAGAGGATTCGGGTGCATAAGGATGGCGGGGTTTTAGAGGCTCTAGCCCTATTCGATACGGGATCGAGGAGGAGCTATTTCAGCAGGGAATTCGCTGAGAGGATTGGGTATGAGCCTTATATAGAGCCTAAAGAAGTTCCATTGGCTGTGAGGGGTAAGTACGGCAAGCTTGTAGGAGATACAACTGTCTACATAGAGGTTGAAGGATATATCCTGCCGGAGAGGGAAATAATTGGAGTTATCGAAGACTTGAAGATGGATGCAATAATAGGGTTGAATATAATGGAAAGCTATGGAATCTACATTGAGAATGACGAGATAAAATTCAAGCACATACCACCAACCTCAATGATAATCTAAAATTGAGCCAGGGGTTAAAGCCTTCCTGGTCTTTTGTTTTTAAAGAGCTATTTCCTATGTTGCGGTTGTCTTTGTTGCAGATCTGTTGATGTGGACAGTGTTGACACCCCCCATTCAGGCCATCTCGGCGATTCCTCATCTTTAATGAGCTCTATGACTTCCCTATAATGAAGGGTTTCAATTCCTCTGGGTTCACGTAGAGCAGGCTTCAATTTATTATTTCTAGGCGAACTCTTTCCCCTAATGAGAACCTCATCTAACAATGCTTTCATACCAATACATAAATTAAACTAAAACCACTCGCTTATTCTTTCTTCTTGCCTGAAGAGGGTTTTTCCAAGCTCTCCATCTCTATATTCTTTTATCATTTGCTTTTTGGTGATGTATTCTTCTACGTTTCCTTCTTTAAGAAAGGTCTCTGCTTGAACTGAAAATTCCTGATCTATAAGTTTTAAGTTGAAGAATATGTTGTATTCAAAATCTAAGAGGCGCTCACGCATTTCGACATTATAGTTTGTCGCATCTAACTTTAAGTAATAATAAGTTGAAGAGTCGAAAACCCTTGCCTTATGTTTTCTCAAATCTTCACCCTTTATTTCTCCTATTTCTTCCGCAAACGGCTTTGGGGGTTCTTTGTTAACTCCAACTAGGTTTGAGCCGACTAGAGGTGCTAGAACATCTGATGCCGGTGTCCTTTCGCTTCTGATGTTGGAAATTATCTCCCTTTTTATGTTGGTGGTGAAAACTACTAGATCGTTCAGTCTCTCTGCTTGCTCGAACTCCATAATGAATGATCTGATTTTCGATACCTTCACAGGCGTGATCGCAGCACCCTCGAAATCTATCCAGACAGAGTAGTACTCACTTCTTATGTACTCCTTTGCTATTTTCCTGACTTCATCAATTCCAAACCTCAGCGAAAGTGGGACGAAGATCGGCTTCCTGTTTCTGTAATCCAGCATTCTATATGCTTCGTGAACGAACTTTATGTAGTCCTTCATTCCAGTCACCCTTTTCCTTTTGCCGGATTCCTCTTCATACATTTCTATTTTTATGTTTGGAATAAGCAGAAGCGGATCGGAAAAGCTGTGTAAATAACTGAAATACCCGGAGAAGACTTCCAGATTTTTAGATTTTTCTAAGGGATTAAAGTTAAACGTGTGCGGAAATATGTGTGGATAGGATTTCATGAAGATCCTAAACTTAAAGAACCTGTTGACCTCTTTATCCGGTGCAAGAAGTAATCTCTTAAGATCTCTTTCAGTTACCAGTCTCGAACGCTCAAAAATGATTTTTTGGAAGTCTTTCCTCACCTCTTCAAGCAACCCAGTTCTTCTCTCAACTATTCTGGCGTCAACTGTCCTGACAGGTCTTTCAATCTCCAAATTCCCGATTTTAAATTTTTTTATGTTAAACAGAGATCTTTTATCTGGAATGTTTTCCTTCACTTCGAGGTTTTTCACCATATTATCCCTCCCTCACCCTCTTTATTGCATCCTCAACTATTTCTTTTTTACCCTAAATTTAGAGTTTTTTATCGATTCTAAAATGTTGATTGTTTCCTCCTTTGAAAAGATCCTGTATCTACAGCATTCTTCCACAAATCCAACAGTTCCCGTTACTCTACATTCAACCTCAGGAAAAATTCGCTTTAAAAACTTCCTCGCCTGATCATCATCTATTATGGCTAGGAAGTTGTTTCCGAGGATGTATAGGATGCAGGAAATCGCGACCACCTCATGTTCTCCCCTTTCTATTTCTTCTACTGAGAAGAGGGGCCTCAGGATTTCGCCGTAATTGATGTATTTAAAAACTCTAACCCTCCTCTTGACTTTTCCCTGCACGAGTTGATATCTGGAGGATTTTTTGATCTCTTCCAGTACCCTCCCACCCGTTACAAAATCAAAGCTTTCATGGTTTAGGATTTTTGCCAGGTAGTGGGGGCTTCTGATGTCGTCTAGAAAGCATAGATAAAAGCTACTGTTTGGAACTATCATCATAGCTTGCAAGCTCTTCAAACCTCTTAAGCTCTTCAAACCTCTTCTCCGTTATCAATCCCTTTTTAAGCAGGCTTTCCGCTAAAGACGCTCTTTTAGATAGGAGTTTTTCGAAAAATATTGATTTCTCCCTGTATTCTGGATATGAAGTGTATATGAGGAAAAGTAGCTCATCCTTTGACAGCCTATCGTAGAGTTCCCTTATTGTCCTCATTACTGCAAGAAGTTCTCTGAACCGAGTGTTTCCATGGTTTTCCTGAACGATTTTTTCATAAATTCTCCTCCCCTCCTCAGTAAGGAAGCATCGTCCACTTCTATCAATTGAAAAAGCACCTACATGGTAAGATGGATTCTCTATCAATTCGCTTACGTCGGATGAAAACGGCCCTTTGTAGTGTCTTTCAAATTTTAAAAACTTGGAGGCTTTTGGATATGCCTTAGACAGGATGAACAGTTCTTTCTGGAGATGTTCGCGTGAGGGGATTGGCCTGTCTACAACGCCGAGAAGCAGAATCAGATATCTCTCGATTACCTCAAGCTCATCCAACTCTTTTTGCATATTCTTACATTTTTAAGACTTTAAGATATTTAAAAGTTGTGGCGGCTCTACCACATCCAGGTAGGTGATGTATATGCTTCCAGGATTTTCCTCAAAAATCAGATCCACCAAGGTTGATATTAAACGTTCACTTTAATTCTGTAAACTATAGGTATATCTTCCCTAATGGGAACCCCATCCAACAGTACTTTTCATACCAATATATAAATCTTAACTACATTATGGCTTGACGTGGTAACTTAAGCTTACCTCTAGGTGGTTGTAAAATAGTATGAGTGGTTTACTATTAGGTTCCAGCATGTTGTTGATCTTCTAAATCTTTCATACTATACTAGTAGTAGGCGGTCAGCAATGCTTAAGTTTACAGAGCTGGTGATGTTTACATGTTTGAAATCTCTATTGGTTATTGTTGTAGCTTGTAGACTTCAATCGTAAATTTATAGGGTTGCTTAACTAGTAATACTGACTATTCTGTAATCTTGATGAACCTTAAACCAGGATGATAATTCTCGATTTAATTGTTTAACATTGTTTATGTGAGAACTCGCTTTAGTCTGATTCATTACTTGATTGTTTACTATTTTTCCACCACCTATATGTAAATTTAAGTAACCATATGCATGATATAGCTACGTAGAGAGTAAATACTTCACTCATCCATGATTCATATCCTCCTACAGTTAAAATTGTAAGTTGGAAAAATGTATATGAGCAGATAGTGAATGAAAATATCATGATAAGTATCCTCTCGATACTTATAGGTTTAGTTTCTAAGTAGAAAGATATAGAGGCAAAAAGGAAAATAGGGGAAAGATTAATCATATATAATATCCATGACCAAACAATCTTCCCCATATCTCCTCTATAAATGAATAAGAAAATAAGAAAACTGTAAAACATAAAAAAGATAATGCCTCCTATAGATGCTTTTCTACGATTAAATTTACCCACAGTCCTAATAATAAACAAACCCATATATTAAGCTTAGGGAAACCAATACAGAATCACGATAATGATTTATCCAGCCGTTCAGTCTCCTACTCTAAAACGTCTACATTTACCTATCTCCTTAGGCATTAAGGAAATAATAATGATCCCTATGGAAGCTTTTCTTAGGGACGTATAGAGAGAATAGATGAAAAATAACAATTTCAGAAAGTTCACGAAACGGAAGTCATTAACAAATCATTATGCATGCATCCTCAAAGCTTCAGTAGATCGACTATAACATATATTTAAGGAAACTTGGGCTAACATCAGTCTTCCCTTAGAAGGAAAAGTTTTTAAGCTATGGTTGTTTGTTAGATTGATGTGGTTTTTATGAGGTTTGAGGTTAGTAAATACATAGTTGTCGATGACGAGATCTGTCATGGAAAACCAACTTTTAGGGGTACAAGGATCCTGGTTAGCGATGTAATTGAGCTCCTCGCTACCGGTATTTCCATTGAGGAAATCATCAGAGACTACTATCCTAGCTTAAACGAGGACATGATTAAGGATGCGTTGGGCTGGACCGCTAAAATCATAAGGGGAGAGCATCACGTCAAATATACTGAAGTTTCTGCTTGACGAAAACGTTCCGAAACGTGTCAAAGATTTTCTGGAATCTAAGGGTTACACGGCTGAATATTCGTTGAAGGGCATGAAAAATAGGGATTTAGCCTCATTAGCCCTCAGCAGGG
>Ga0272445_1000860_pt1 | contig 25793 bp, 31 predicted proteins | sample YNPCB0031_FD_194404 | JGI IMG/M metagenome (GOLD analysis project Ga0272445, IMG submission 194404) | Hot spring sediment microbial communities from Yellowstone National Park, WY, United States - YNP-CB-003-1 | ecosystem: Environmental > Aquatic > Thermal springs > Hot (42-90C) > Sediment... | reverse complement strand
CACGAAGCTGAACAAGGTCTTCAACGCCGACATCGTTGCAACACACAACATTTTAATGACGCAGATAATCCCGAGCCCAGGAGGGGTAGGGTAATAGGCCGAAGACCCGGCCTAGGGCTAAACCCTCAAAAAAGAGGGGTTATAGCCTAAACCTCCCCACATCAAATGGGGAGGAGGTCGTCATGTTATGAGATCAAGGAGCTTATCCTGCTTTAAGGATTCCTTGATCTCGAGCGCGATCCTCCTCCCGACGCTCATCGAGAAGCCCCAAAGGTTCTCGGAGTAGGGCGTGAACTTCGTCCCAGGCGATCCTGGGACCCTGACGCTCAGATCATAGACGATTATCTCCTCATGCGGCGGGCCGGGCACAATCATCCCCTGCAGCGCGAATGGGCCTATTATTCCCGGTGGATATTCCTTCCTCGCCGCCTCCACAAGTTTTTCAGCAAGCTCGAAGGCCCTCTCGAGAAGAGACTCCCTAACGGTGCAGGCTATGTGGCCGACCTCTATCGTCTTAAGCTCCAGATACTTAAGGGCCTCGGCCTGATATGGTGCGGGAAGCCTCATAATCCCCTCAAGATTCGTCTGCCTCCGGGTATCAACGCCGAGAAGCTCCACCTCGCCTGTGAGCGGTGAGTAGAAGAAGTTGAAGTTGAATGGTGCGCCGACTATGAATTCCTCGATAACCGCTTTCTCAAGCCCCTCCCTAGTCAGAACACCTTTTCGGATAAGCTCCTCAGCCTTCTCCTCAAACTCCTTCGGCGACGATGCTAGGAAGAACGCCCTCTCAAACCCTCTTGCGGCCTCCGGAGCCTTAACAAGAACAAGACAATCAATCTCAGATGGATTCTTGAATATCCTCGGATGCGGTATGCCAGCCCTCTCCATCAGATAGTACTGGTTGCGTTCAACATCACGCTCCTCGACTTTGAGGAGGAACCTGTTACCGAACATAGGCACCCTGAAATCCTCCTCTAGAGCCCTGTAGCCCACATAGACGCAGAGAGACCTGTGAGGGATGAAGATCGTGTTCCTCGACCTAAGCTCCCCCTGCACATCATCGCGCAGGATCTCCCTAAACTTATCGAGAATAATCACCTCATCGACAACGCCAACCTCGCGGCCGAAGATATGTCTAACCCTGTAGTATCTCGCATATGTTTTCTCCCTCCCCCTCTCGCAGACTACGATGGTCTTGAAGCCCTCATCCCTCGCGCCCCTACATATTTCAAGTGCCGAGTGGCTTCCCAGAACACCGATTCTTAGATCATCCCTGTGATAACCCTCAATTATCGAGGCGATCTCATCCCTGCTGATCATGGCTCGGGTATAGGGTCTCTTGGGGCTTAATTAAGGATGATCCGTGGAAAAGAAGCTAAATTAACTGCCCCATTAAAGACATGAGGATTGGATGAGCGAGGTTTACGCCATAGTCTATACCGAGAGGAATCCGGCGGCGAAGGAGGCTGCGGAGAGGGTTAAGAGAATCTTGGAGAACCGGGGATTGGCCGCTGAGATATACAGCGCATCAAACCTCATCTATAGCTCTCTCCCAGAAAGCGTCTCGCTCGTTATCACGCTGGGCGGGGATGGGACGATATTAAAGACTGTAGGAGCTTTGGGGAACCCTGAGGCCGCGATCTTAGGCGTGAACTTTGGCAGGGGAGGATATCTCACGGAAGTAGAGGCCGAGGACCTTGATAAGGCCTTAGAGAGGGTTCTCGTGAAGGACTATACCGTGGAGCGCAAGATGATGCTCTCTATAACTGTGGATGGCGAAAGTGTGGGCGACGCGCTGAACGAGGCATATATAGCATCCCAGATCTTGGGAAAGACTCTCAGCTTCGTGGTAAGGAGGGATGATGAGGTTATTGCTGAGGGGTCGGCTGATGGCCTGATAATAGCATCGCCGATCGGCTCAACCGCTTATAGCTTCTCAGCCGGAGGCCCTATAGTAGACGATGACTTAGAAGCCGTTATCCTCACACCAGTATGCCCTATCAGCGGCCTCAAGCCCATGGTGCTATCCCTCAATCATAGGATAGATGTTTTAGCGGGCAGCGACTATGGCTTCTCTATGGTGATAGATGGCTACCGAATGAGGAAATTTTACAAGAGGTCGCTAATGATCAACGTGCGTAGGTCGAGTAGGAGTGTCGCCTTTCTCAGGCTGGGGCCGGGTGGAGGCCTTGCAAGGCGGATTAGAAAAAAACTTGCCTAAGAGGGCGATCGTGCTGGACGCAGCTGCCCTAATCCTTGGCTTCACGGAGATTGAGGATGCGGTTGCGGTAACATCCAGCAAGGTGCTAGAGGAGGCTAGGGATCGAGACGCGAGATATAGGGCTCTTGCGGCGCGGGAGGGCGGGCTGATAAGGGTAATAGAGCCAGAGCCAGCATACGTTAGCGAGGTCCGAGAGGTGGCGCGCAGGCTCGGCGAGATCGAGCTCTCTGATGCGGATGTAAGCGTCATAGCGCTCGCGTTGCAGCTCTCTAGGCAAGGTTGGGACACATGCATCCTCACATCGGACTACTCGATCCAGAATCTGGCCTCGAGGCTGGGGCTCATGGTTAAGCCAATATTACATAAGGGCATAAGGAGGATGATAAGCTGGGAGGTTTATTGCGGGGCATGCGGCTGGTCTGGGGATGGTAAGCCTGGCAACCCATGCCCAAAATGCGGCCACGCGCTGAAGAGAAGACCTCGGAGGGAGAGTGGATGAGGATAAGGGTGATCTCGGAGTACGTGGATGGGGAGGCGCTTGAGGAGGTAGCTGAGGCGCTTAGAGATGTTTATGGTGGTGAGGTCGAGATACAGATTGCGGAGAACCTTGTCGATGATAAGTTCCTCGACTATGAGAGAGGCCAGTATGATGCGTGGAGGATTGTCCAGTATTATCGCGGAATACTCGGTGAGGATGAATACATCCTCCTAGTGACCGATAAGGATCTTTATGCAGCGGGGCTGAACTTTGTCTTCGGCCTCGCGTGGAGGGGGGTTGCGATAATATCCGTACACAGGCTCTTCCCCGAGTTCTATGGCCAGCCGCCGGACCGCGCCCTATTCAAGGAGAGGATAATAAAAGAGGCCGTACATGAGGTTGGCCATCTCCACGGTCTAATGCACTGCAGCGACCGAAGATGCGTAATGGCTTTCAGCAACTCGATAGCTGACACGGACTATAAGGATAGCAGGCCATGTAAGAGATGCCTCGCGAAGCTACATGTCCCCTGAGCTGCCCCTCGCCTCAAGCTCCTTGAGAAATCTCTTCACATAAGATTTCGGGAGGACCTCAGCCTCGACGAGGTTTACTATGGAGTTGGGCGACGCCTTGCCAGAGACCCTTCCAATAGTCCCTTTAACCTGCCTCCAGATTAGGTTCGTGTTCCCGCTCTTGGAATTGTATATTATCCCGAGAACCTCGTAAGCCCTGACAAACCTTATTTCCCTAACCGTTTCTAGGTTGAGCTTAGAGAGGGCCTCCACGTGAATCCTCCCAGGAGGATCTCTCTCTGGGAAGATGGAGGGGTCCTTCAAGTAGCCCTTGGGTATGAAGGAATAACACGTATTTAGGATCATGAACCTCCTAAATTTCTCGAGCGTCGTCTTGACATCGATCTCCACAGACATCCACCATCCGCTCTCGTGAGTTTCCTTCTCCAATAAAGGAGGCGGCGCGCGTCTTAAAATAGCTTTTACCGCGGGGCTCTAGGGCTATTGGAGTATTCCAGAGAAATTTTCTTAGGAATGTTTTCAGCATCTCGCGAGCATATCCCTTAATATGAGGGCTCTTCATCGCCATGGGGAGAATGGCTTCGGATGAAAAGTCCGCTGGTGCATTGGAGGAAGCATCCAAGCCTACTGGCACCTATATCCGCGAGGTTATTCTTGAGAACTTCATGAGTCACGAGTATTCCAGGGTCACGCTCTCCCCGGGTTTGAACGTGATCACGGGGCCTAATGGCGCGGGAAAGTCCTCAATCCTCTTAGGCATAGCGGTGGCCCTCGGTCAGACATACACGGATAGGGCCGGGAAGTTGAGTGACCTGATAAGGAGGGGGGAGAAAGCGGCGAGGCTCACGGTAGTCTTTGACAACACGGAGGTTGATGGGAAGAGGCCTATCCCATGGCTCCAATCCGATCAGCTCGTGATAACGAGATACTTGAAGAGGACCGGTGAATATTGGCATTACGTTAACAATAGGCTGAAGACGAAGGCTGAGGTGGATCATCTCCTGAGAAGGCTGGGAATCAATCCCAACAACATGTTGATAATAATGCATCAGAACATGATCGAAGAGTTCGCCTCTAAGAACAACATCGAGAAGCTTAGGATGGTTGAGGATGCCGTCGGAGCGTCACAGTTCAGGCAGAGGATAGTGGAGGCGGAAGCGAGGCTCAGGGACATAGAGGCGCAGGAGAAGAGCTTGAAGAGGGCGCTGGAGGAGGCAAGGGCCGCGGTCGAGTACTGGAAGGAGCAGTACGAGAAGCTCATGACGAAGAGGAGGCTCGAGGAGGAGAAGAGGAGGCTAGAGCTAGAGTATGCCTGGGCGCTCGTCTCGGAGGCCGAGGCGTCGGCGAACAAGCTCAGGGAGAGGATCGAGGCCCTCATGCTCGAGGAGAAGAAGCTCCTAGGTGAGATAGAGTATCATGAGGGCGAGGTTGAGAGGATTAGGCGAAAGCTCCTAGATCTTGTTGATGCGATTAAGCGCGGTGGGCTCGTTAATCTTGAGGGCTTTGGAAGGGACTTAGATATATTGTTGGAGGAAAAAGGGCTTGCGGAGGTTGCAAAGTACAAGCTTCAGGAGAACAGATCGGAGCAGAGAAGGCTCGGTTATGAGCTTAACAGGATTGAGAAGGATCTCGCGGAGAAGCTTAGGAATGCCTCCACCCTTGGCGAGAGAGTTAAGTCTTCGAGAAAGCCCTCGGAAATACTCGAGGACATCCGGGCTATAGGGCTCCAGATAGCATCCCTCGGAGAAGTATTTGAGGAGGCCGAGGATATGTATCTCGTCGCCGACGCGAGGTATAGGGAGACCGAGCAGAGATCCATGGAGCTCGAGGAGAACTTGAAGAAGGCGATGGAGGAGCTTGAGTACAGGAAGGAGCTTTGGAGAAGATTCCTAAGGGAGCTTGTGAAGGACGTGGAGCCCAAGTTCAACTCCATACTCTCGATAGTTGATGGTAGGGGCAGCATAGTGCTGAGGAACTTGGAGGACCCGGAAAAGGCTAGCATAGAGCTCCATGTCGGGTTCCGGGGGGCCGAGCCCGTCATACTTGACGCCCAGACTCATAGCGGAGGCGAGAGGATCGTCGGCACACTCGCATTCCTCCTAGCACTCCAGAGATATATCAAGTCGCCCTTCAGAGCCGTGGACGAGTTCGACGTCCATTTAGACCCCCTCAATCGCGAGAGAATGATAAAGCTCCTGATGAATGTGGCTGAGCAGGAGCCGCGGTCCCAGTACATAATAATCACGCCGGGGAAGATCCCGGTGAAGGAGGGCGTGAACGTGATCTTAGTACAGAATGTGGGTGGGAAATCCATGATAGGGAGGCCGGAGTGATGTCCTCGAAATTATTTAAAGTCTCGAGGGAGGAGCTTGAGAGGATAATACAGATTTGCGAGAATATCGAGAAGAGGGGTCTCGACCCCTTTACAGTTAACGTGAGGGCGCTTCTGGAGAAGCTTAGAAAGCTCCTTGAGGAGGGCGGCGATCTCGAGCACTATATACTCGACGCCGAGACAATGTATAGGATAGCAACCCTGATAGCCCTCCAGCATAAGTGGCTTAGGGAGAGAGCTCAATCCCTCTTTATAGACGCGCAGATGGTTCAGACGAGGCTCATGGCACTTGACAACAAGTCGATAGTCAGGGCATTCCTTAAGGCGTGGAGGCCCATAATATCCCTAGAGCAGATAACGATCTATAGGCTTAGTCAGGGCATCGAGCACTTCCTCAGCCTACCTCCAAGGGCGGGCGGTAGAAGCATAGGATGGAAGATCTCCCAGAAGGAGGTTGAACATGCTAAGGGAAGCCTAGAGCTTGAAGAGGGGCTATCAGAGAAACTTGAGCAGCTGCATCGCGAGCTAATCCAGAGATATGAGCTCGAGGGCGAGATAGATTACTGGGGGTTCGTGCGGGGAAAGAACTTTGAGGAGACCTTTGAGCGAGCATACCTCCTAAGCTTCCTGATAACAAATGGTTATGTCGACGTCAGGAGGAACCCATTGAAGGGTGAACTGAAGCTCGTGCCTAAGAGGGAGAAGTCGGAGAGAAAGCGCCCATCATCCCTTGTAATAACCCTGAGGAGTTGAGGTGGCCATGAGCAGCGATGAAGCCTTCTCGAGAAAGTTGGCAACCGCCGCGGCAATGCTCCTCTTCAGAAGCCACCGGAAACCCGGAGTCAAGGGATGGGAGCTGAAGCAGAAGCTCGGCAAAAACTACGTGAAGATAATAGACGCCTTAAACTCCTATCTCAGAAGAATAGGGCTCGAGGTTAAGACTGTTCTTGAGGAGGGTGAGGACCTTGATAAGGCTAGGTTCTACATCGTCCTCTCGCACCAGTTAACCCTCTCGGATCTAGTGGCCGCCGGGTGGAGCATAGACGAGGTCGCGGCCCTAGCCATAGCCCTTTCCATCCTAGCTAGTAGGGGTGGCAAGGCGCCCCTAAGAGATGTTCTAGAAGTTCTAGAGGCGAAGTTGCCGAGATGGAAGGCTGAGACGTATATCGAGAGGGCGATCCGCCGAGGCTACTTAGAGAAGACAGAGGATGATGTCTTAGTGATGGGATGGCGGACTAGAGTCGAGGTGGATCAGCAGGAGCTCCTGAAAACAGTTCTCGAGCTCCGCCTCGAGGAGCCGGCACAGGGCGAGGAGAAGGAGCGAGAGCAGGGGGAAGAATAGGCAAGGCGCCGAGAACTCTCTAGAATTACTGGAATATGTTCCAGAATATGGGCGTCCTAGCTCTAGAATCGCAAGGATTAAACCGGGCCATGGAGCATATTCCTCTCGGAGATGGAGCAGGAGACCTTATTTTCCTGGGTGAAGATCACGGCCCTAATAGCCCTAGACATATTGCTAGTGGCGATACTCTTTTTCATAGCCTTTCTTTAAAAAGGACAAGTCCGCCGAGACGTTTTTCTATCAGCGTTCGCTTCTATTATTTGAGGTGAGCCATTAAGCTTGGCTTTGGTAAAAATAGGTCTCATAGGCAAGACGAATACCGGTAAGACCACGTTCTTCAACGCCGCGACCCTTGGAACGGCAGAGGTCTCAACTTATCCCTTCACAACCAAGGAGCCCAACTATGGAACTGCTCACGTTGTGACATTATGCGTCTGCAGGGAGTTCAATATCCAAGATAATCCTAGGAACTCTAAGTGCATTGATGGCTGGAGGCATATCCCGATAGAGCTCATAGATCTTCCTGGCCTGATTAAGGGCGCCTGGGCTGGAAAGGGCTTGGGAAACCAGTTCCTCTCGGTTGCATCCCAGTCAGACGCGCTTCTTCATGTTGTTGATGCTAGTGGGAGTGTTGATGAGGAGGGGAGGCTTGCTGAGCCCGGGACAGGAGATCCGCTCGCCGACTATTATGATATCGAGGAGGAGCTGATAATGTGGTTCATCAAGCTGCTTGAGCGCTCCGAGGAGAGGATAATCAAGGGATTGAGGAAGGGTCTCGAGCTACCGGCTGCTATGGAGGAGGTTTTCAGGGGGGTGAAGGTGACCATTCGAGATATCAAAAGGGCTCTTGAGGTCACGGGGCTGGATAAGAAGGATTTCGAGAACTGGACACCCTCGGATGACCGGAAGTTCGCAACGGCGCTCCGCGAGATCTCGAAGCCGACGATCGTGGTCGCCAACAAAATGGATCTCGATACTGCTCCCGAGAACTTTAGGAGGCTTAGGGATAACTTGGTTGATAAAATAGTGGTTCCATGCAGTGCGGAGGCCGAGTTGATACTTAGGAGGGCTGAGCAGAGGGGTCTGATAAAATACGTGCCGGGGGAGGAGAAGTTCGAGATCCTCAATGAAGCGGCCTTAACAGATAAGCAGAGGTGGGCTCTCGAGATAATTAGGCGCAAGGTTCTTGACGAGTACATGAGGACGGGAGTCCAGTTCGCGCTAAACGTCGCGGTCTTTAAGCTCCTTAAGATGAGCGCTGTCTACCCGGTCTACGACATCAAGAAGCTGTCGGATCATAAGGGCAATATCCTCCCAGATGTATATTTGATGCCTGAGGGCGCGACTGTCGAGGATCTCGCAAGAGAGATACACAGCGACTTGGCAAAGGGAATTCTTTACGCGGTTGACGCCCGGACCGGCCTTAGGCTCCCAGCAAGCTATAAGCTCAAGGATAGAGATGTGCTCTCAATAGTATCTGGGCGAAAGAAGGCGTAATCTCACTTCATAATCTTTGCCTTTATCCTTCGGTTGGGGTTAGCTGATAGAATGGGATGCCGCTTCCCCTCATCTTATCTATCTCGAGCCTTACCCGCATTCCCCGCTTCAGCCTCTCCGGATCATCGCACTTAATCCATGCTAGAACTTTAAATCCATCATCCATCTCAGCAACCCCGACGATATAGTCCTCATACTGCTGATAACTTTCTGGCTTAATATTGACGACAGCATGGGCAAGCAATCTCCCCTCCCTAGAGATCTCGACCCACTCCACATCACTCGACCCACAATGTGAACACTCGGGCCTCGGGGGGAAGTATCTCGCCCCACACTTGGGGCATTGAGTCCCGTAGAGAACTCCCTTAGCGATTCCCTCATAAAACCTCTTCAGCCTGCCAACGGGGATCATGTATTGGAGCGTTATGGCTCTAAGATCCCTCCAAAGCATCGCGCCGGACTTCTCATCTGTGATAATCGGGAAGAGCTTGGATAGATCTTCGCCCCCGCTCATCGGATATTCTCATGTTTCAGCCATTTAATAAAGGAGAATTGCGCGGCTGAGAAGCAACATGATAAAAAGGAGGCTGAGTAGTTCAGCTCTGTATGGCTAAGGAGGCTAGGTTCGTGGTGAGGGTTGAGAGGGCTGAGAAGCCCCTAAAGGTTGAGAAGGAGGTATCTGAGGCCTTGAAGGCGCTTGCAGGGAGAAGGCTTCTAGATAGGCGGGAGTATGTTAAGTGTCCGGTGAAGGGCGAGGATGTGGCATTCCTAAGGTGTTTCGTCTGCGCATCCTTCATTAGGAGGATTAAGGGTTTCGTCCACTGTTCTGGCGAGCGCTTCGAGATAAGGTCTTGAGAGCCTTGAATCGGGGGAAAACATAAATTTGGATTAAGGTAGATGCGCTTGAGATCGATGAGGGAATTTGGCGGCAGGTTGGCCAGCGCGGTAAAGAGGGTTTTCCGGGGCAGGCTAATCCTCGTCGAGATCTTTCTTCTGATATCCATACTCTTCCTTGGCTTTATGATCAGGATTCTCCCCATGAGATGGGGTATCTACCTCACGGAATTCGACCCGTGGATGCAGTTCAAGGAAATGAGCTATGTCATCGAGAGGGGTTGGAGGGGCTTCATAGATTTCTTCAACTGGCATGATTATACTTCATGGTATCCATATGGGAGGGATGTTGGCAGGACAGCCTTCCCAGGTCTACCATTCATGGCCGCTTTCATCTACCATATCCTCCACGGAATAGGAATTGAGGTGAACGCGCTCGAGCTCGCGGCGATGTTCCCACCAATAATGGCCGTGATCGCGATTCTCTTCGCATATCTCTTGGGAAGGGAGCTCGGTGGGAGGCCCGCGGGGCTCCTCTCAGCATTCTTTCTAGCGATTAGCAGCGGGCATATTGAGAGAAGCCTCTTCGGCTGGTTTGACGACGAGAGCATAGGCATCCCCCTCATGCTGATAGGCCTCTGGGCCTATATTCAAGCGTTGAAGGAGGGTAGGAGCCAGAAGGGAGTCGTGGCCTATGCCGTCATAGCTGGATTATCCCTCGGATACATGACGGCGAGCTGGGGGGCTGCGAGATTCCCGCTAGCCTTCATCCCTCTAATATCCGTTCTACTAGCACTCCTCGGGAGATATCGAAGGGAGCTGCTAACAGCCTTCACGATAACATTCTCAACATATACGCTAATAGCCTTGATGGTCCCGAAGCTAGGCCCGGGATATCTCAAGGAGATAACGATACTCGCTGGGTTCGCGGCATTCATAATACTCCTATCTTTCGAGGCCTCGAAGTTCCTCCCAGCTAACATACATGCTAAGAGGCTGCCATACTACGTGATATTGGCCGGGATAGCCGGTTTCGCGGTCCTCGTGGCATTGGGCGCCGCCGGGCTCCCCGGATTCAAATTCCTCAGTGTTCTCATCCCATCACTTAGACAGAATCTCCCAATATTCGTATCCGTCGCCGAGAACCAGCTCTCAACATGGAGCATACTCTTCAGGGATCTGGGATTCCAGTCCATGCTAATGATCATTGGCATATATTACGCGCTTAGACGGAGGAGAGACGAGGATATAATACTCTCAGTATTCACGATCCTCAGCGTATACTTCTCCTCGACGATGGTTAGGCTCTCGACTCTGGCGGCGCCATCCGTTGCGATCCTAGCGGGCTTAGGGCTAGCAGAGCTGCTCATAGGCTTCGCGAGGAGCCTTAGAGTCGTGGCCCTGAAGCCTAGGACCCGTGCTGTCGGCATAGAATACTATCTCCTAACCCCATTGCTTATTGGCGCCATCCTCCTCTTCTCATTCACGCCCGGCGCGTATGGGATAAGGTACCCGCTATCCGGGATAGACGCGGCATATGCGCCTCCCACGATAGTCTCATCCTCAATCCCGGTTAGGGCGGAGGTCCCGGCATGGCTCAAGGCGCTGGAGTGGATGAGGGAGAACCTTCCAGAAGATGCCGTGGTTGCCTCTTGGTGGGATTACGGTTATTGGATAACGGTTCTTGGTAATAGGACCAGCATAGTGGATAACGCCACCCTTAACTCAACCCAGATAGGTGAGGTGGGCTATGCATTCATGTCCAATGAGGAGACGGCCTACATGGTCTTCAGAAAGCTCGGAGCCACACATGTCCTAATATTCGTGACGCATATCCCATATGGGCAGCAGGCTGGAGTCCTCCTTGGATACGGCGATGAGGGTAAGTGGATCTGGATGCTGAGGATAGCGGTGCAGGAGGGGCACCAGTTAAACGAGAGCGAGTACATGAGCCCCGAGGGTAGTCCGACGAGCAAGTTCTGGACCGAGACGACGCTCGGCCAGCTAATCCCATTCAAGCCCTACCAGATCAGCGGCCAGACATATCACGTCTATAGCCCATCAAGCCTCAAGCACTTCAAACTTGTCTATGCATCAGATGAACCTTACACGAGCTATGCCTATGTCTACATCTACGAGCTTGTTGACTAGCCTATATAGTGGGGCTCCTTATCACCCTTAACCCTGTCCTGCAGCATTTTCTCATAATCACGTCTAAACTCTTCTATAATCTCTCTCTGCCTTCTAATCTCCTCCTCAAGCCTGGTCAGATCTATCTCGAACCTGAGAACCTTAGATAACAGTTCTAGGAGATCTTTCGCCGCCGCCGGGTCGGGGAAGTATGGCATGACCTCTGCTGCCAGCAGCCAAACCCTACCCGTCCCCTTAAGATAGAGATGCATAAGATGGGATGATAACTTGTCGGCAGGCACTTCATCGAGGCTTCTTAGGATCTTCGCGCCCGCCTTAACGAACTCCCTAACACCATCGGGGTCCGCCGAGGCCACGTAGACACCCCTAGACCCTGTCAGCCTTATCCCGGTCAGCAGGTAATAATTCCTAGCATTCCTCTCAACGAGGAACCTGTATATCTTCTCGGCTATCAGGTAGCTAGACTCCCCATCCTCCATGGCGAAGTTCCTAGAGATGAGGACGAGTCTCACCCCACCGCTCTCATACTTGTATAGCTCGATCTTCGGCTGGGATGCGATACCATTGCTAACTAGGCTCACATGCGGGAAGTAGCGTGACTTAACCTCTGCGATCTTCACAGGCTTCAGGCCATCTATCATGTAGCTGAGCGCTATAGATGGCGCTATGCCCGCTGATGGGGTGGCATCGATCACGTGAGCTCCGGTTAGGTCAACAGCCTTATCCAGCTCGACTAGAACCACGTTATCTTCTCGCGCCCTATGAGAAGGCATGTTGCCACCATGTCTTTGAGCCGCCGGGATTTAAATCGTTCTCCCCGAATCACGGAACAATATATCATGATTCTCCGCGTCGCATCTTGGCTATCAGGTCTATGTACCTATGTTTAAGGGATATATTGGGCGGGTGGGCGGATTTTAAAGGTCCTCCACATACGGGGCATGAGCCCTCCTTGATAGTATACCTACCACATTTAATGCATTTCTTGAGGAGGCCGGGCATCTCCACTCACTTCAGCTGGAGCTCCCCCTTCCCCCCAGCCTCCCTAATCACCGCGAGGCAAGCCTCTGCAACCCTCTCGATTATCTTTCTACCACTCTCCACGTCCTCGGTCCTGACGCTTATAAGGTATCTCGGAGCCCCCATCGTCGTTATCGTGACATCCTCTTTCTTCGCAGCCTCGAGGCCATGTCTAACCGCGCGCCTTATTACCTCAACACCATTTCCCCCCGGAACCATCATTATCAAGACTCCTTGAACTGTTACTTCTCTTATCTTTATCTCCTGACTTATAACCTCCATCAATAATTTGGCGAGATCCTCGTCCAGCTTCATCCATTCTGGGAGCCGCTCCTCCTCAAGCGCGTCCAGCAGGACGTTGTAGAGGCTTAAGCCGCGCTCCAAGGCCGGCTCGACTATGAGCTTCTTCAACTCCTCCTCGCTCCTACCAGACCTCTCGGATAATAGTTTCAACACTCTTAGCAGCCTCTGCTTCCGCTTCCAGAGGCGCATCTTATCTTCCCGCTCCTTCTGTGAAACCCTCCTATAGGAGACATCCGCCTGCCTCGTGGCCGGATCAATCCTGAGAACCCTGAAAACATCCCTCTGTCCCTCTTTCAAATAATCTCTGATATTCCTTATCCACTTAAGCGAGATCTCCGAGACATGAACAAAGCCCTCCCATCCAGGATAATCAAGGAGATCCAAATACACCCCATATTTCTCAACACGCTTAACTAGGCCGACAACAAGCTCATCAACAGCCGGGACATCCCTCTCCACAAGTTCCGACATCTAAGAACATTCAATAATGCTCGTTAATTTAAGTTAAACCATTGTCTAGAAGTAAGTTTAACGCTCTTCCCCTGTTAGAGGCTATAATTGAAACGGTTTAAGGGGGTAGATAGGTGGCTTAAGAAATGTCAATGTTTTAGAATTGAGGAATGTTTATACTTTTAAGAGGTTACTCGGGCTGAAGACATGAGGTGATGGGGGCGCATGTCGTTCGGTAAACCGTTGGAAGAGAGAATATCTAGAGCTATCATAAGGAGCGCTATGAGTGACTGGTTTAAGCTCTCTAGCGTTGACGTCGTCATTGCTGGCGCGGGGCCCTCGGGAATGGCTGCAGCCAAGTACATGGCTGAGAAGGGGCTCAGCGTCGTGGTTTTTGAAAGGAAGCTAAGCTTCGGCGGCGGCATCGGCGGTGGCGGCATGTTATTTCATAAGATAGTCGTTGACGAGTCTGCAATCATGATACTGAGAGACTTCGGCGTGAGGTTTGAGAGAGATGTTGAGGAGGATCTCTATGTCCTAGATGCTTCGGAGCTCATGGCAAAACTTGCTGCAGGCGCTATTGATGCGGGGGCAAAAATTATTCTCGGGGTTAACGTGGAGGATGTGATATACAGGGAGAGCCCGCTTAGAATAGAAGGGGTCGTCGTACAGTGGAGTGCTGTAACGATATCAGGCCTGCATGCCGATCCGTTATTCATTAGATCGAGGGCTGTTGTCGATGCGACGGGCCATGATGCAGAAGTCCTACGAATAGTCGCTAAGAAGCTACCTGAAGCCCAACTAAGCATCCATGGGGAGAGATCGGCTTATTCCAAGCTCTCAGAAAAACTTGTCGTAGAAAGGACAGGGCGGGTCCTGCCAGGATTATATGTTGCGGGAATGTCTACAGCGGCGTTATATGGCCTGCCAAGAATGGGCCCCATATTTAGCTCAATGCTACTATCAGGCAAAAAAGTAGCAGAAATGATTCTCAGCGACCTGCATTAGATCATGGGCTTTGAGGGATGGATCGGTCATGACATACCCCCACCTTCTGATATCATATCCCCTAGAGACCATGAATATCGCACCTAATAGCATATTCACTGATGAAGTAACCTAAGGTCAGATAACAATGCTTCGAAAGAGAATACAAAGCCTAGTAGGAATCCATGAAGGACTGTTAAAGTCCACATCCAGCAACGCTTAATCTAAGTTAAGGTCTCAAGCACCCTTCCTAGGATCTTGGCTTTGCCTCCCTTTGGAAGAGCGAGGGTTGCGTTGCATACTTGGCACTTAACCTCGATCTTCGCATTATCAAAGACTATCTGCCGGTGACCACACTCGTTACATTGGACGAGGAGAAATCTCGACCTAGGTTTTGGTATCAGCTTTTCCCATTCAACCTCCATGTCCGCAAGGATGGATGGAAAAGCTTATAAACTTTCTTTATTTGGTGATGAACATTGGGCCGGAGACCCGGCCCCGGGCTAAACCCCCGAGAAATGGGGGATATAAGTCCAAACCTTCCGCGCCAGCGGGAACCCGCGCCCCTTTAAGGTGGGGAGGAAGTCAGCTTGATCTATCTCGGGTGACATGATTGGGAGACCGCGACATCCTTAAATTATTCAGCATCATCTTCCGCTCCTGAATTGAAGGTTCCGGCATCCATTAACACCTACTGCCCCAGATGTCGTAAGTATACAGAGCATAAGGTTACACTCTATAAAAAGGGTAAGGATAGGTCTCTGGCTAGGGGCGCTAGGCATCATGAGCGGGAGTTGCATGGGTATGGTGGCCAGAAGTACCCGATTCAGAGAAGGAAGGCTAAGACGACGCAGAAGCAGACGCTTAAGCTGATCTGCAAGGAGTGTGGTTACACGATACACAGGGAGGGCATTAGGTTGCGGAAGCTCGAGATCGTCGGCTAATTTCGATAACCTTCTCCTCTAGTATTTCTAGGCCTCTTTCTAAGATCTCCTCCCCGATGTTGAGGGCGGGCGTGATAAGTATCGTTGCCCCGATCCTCCAGAGGAGAAGTCCAACCCTAAAGCATTCGTCAACAATCGTTCTCGCTATGATCTCGTTAGACCTCTTATTCGCGCCCACGGGCCTTATCCCGATGAGCATCCCCATTCCATGAGCTCTCCAACTCAGCTTATTGGCCAGCTCCCCAACTCTCTTCAGGATATTCCTGCCAACCCTCCCGCTCCTCTCCACGAGGCCCTCATCCCTAATAACCCTGAGCGTCGCAAGGGCCGCCGAGACTGATAATGCGCATCCTCCACAATACTTGTGATTTAAGGGCTCCATGTCTAGAATCTCCTCCCTGGCCATCAAGACTCCGAGGGGGAGGCCCGATGCGAGCTGCTCACCTAAGCAAACGACATCGGCCTTAAAGTTCCAGTGATCTAAGGCGAACCACCTGCCGGTCCTAGCGGGCGCGGTGAACCTTTCATTAATCACGAGGAGGCCGCCTAGATCCTTGGCAAGAGTCCTGAGAGCCTCCATGTAGGAGGTTGGTGGGGGGGCTGGCGCCTCCAGACTTATTGGTTCAAGGATTATCGCCGCTAAGTCATCGGGGGCTGCAGCTTCAACAAGTTCGCGGGAGAACCTGAGGCATTCTCCCCGGCATCTCTCCGGGTCTAGGCCGACTAGGCAATCGACGCAATCGCGGCCGACAGCATAAATCACATCAAGGATCCTTGCCGGGCTTTTCCTGATCCTCGGGCTAGCCGAGAGCATTAAGGCCTCCTCTGTGGACCCGTGATAGCCCCCGGTGAAGGCTAGGATGATATGCTTGCCGGAGTGCCATCTCACGGCCCTAGCCGCCACGTCGACGGTTTCTGAGAAACTATCATGGAGGAGTATCCTCACATCACCCCTGATAGGAGCTATTCTCGTGAGCTCCTCGGCGAGCTCAACAGTATCCTCGGAGTAAAGGCTAGACGGCATGATCATCGAGCTATCCAAGCGGCTTTTCACGGCCTTAACTACTTCCGGGTGCTGCCCCCCAAGAGGCAGCATTCCAAAGCCACCGGTGAAATCTATGTATGCATTATCGTTTATGTCAAGTATTATCGAGCCCTCAACTTTCTTCACGACTATCGGGAACATTCTCTTACAGGATCGGGACATAAGCTCTATGTCCCTCGAGATTATCTTCTCCGCCTCCCCGGATGTCGGGGGTTTTAAGATCCTCGGCAGATCACCTGTCATTCGCGATACGACCCCACACCGCTAGCCCTACAAGGACATCCTCCACGGCCTCCTCATGCCCTAGGTAAGGGGAGGTCATAAGGATATCACGGCCTCGAGAACCCCGACATACACAACTCTTCCATCATTCCTCCGCAGCTCATCTGTTGACAAGTTTATCTCCTTGATCTTCAGATTCGAGTAAAAGCCACTCTTAAGAAGCATAATCGTCCTGATACAGTTATCTATATTCCTCCCCCTAGCTCGGAGGACTATTTCCCTCTCACCCCTATTAAATAATGTTATACACGCCGTGACATATCTCATCACATTCTTCCTACCAACTATTACTTGGGATCTCGACATCCGTATTCAGGGAATCTAGGTAATGGGGGTAGTTATTTATTTTCTAGAGGACCGCCCCCGTAATTATGGATCCTATCAGGAATAAGGTGAAGATCGTGATTCCCTGCCAGGTTCTCGCCGCAGCCTCTTGGAGAAAGCTCTGGGACATTATCTTTACTCTAGGGAACTTAAGCCTGAGCCATGCGGCCTCCATGGGCTTGGCGGCTTGAAGGGCTCTCGTGGCCGCCTCCACGGCCCTCTCCGCGATAGCATTAGCGGGGACGATTTCGCCGAGGGGATGATATCCACGCCCGCCGAACCTGAGGCCATTAACGATGTGGGTATCCGTCGTTACGACTTCAACGTGTTCGAATCCCATGGATCTAAGCCTCTCCACAATCGCGTCCCTGACGTGGGGCAGGCAGTTATTCCCATCCAAGCTTATTATCGCGGATGGCCTGCCATCGAAGAGGAGGACTATGGCAGAGACGCCTAGATCGCCCGCGCCATCCTCCCTAGAATAACCGTCAAACCCGACCTGCGCATAGCCGAATACGAGGCTCTTCCTCTCGCCGAGCTCCAACCCCTCAGCCCTTTTCAGGAGCTTCGCGATCAGCCGAATGCTATTATCATCCAAGTCCTTAACAGAGTCTGAGAAGCTATTATGACAATCAACAGGTATTAGGAACTGGTCTCGGGAGCCGTTGCAGATTATGTTCGGGATATCCTCCATGCCCATAGGATGAGTGGTGACGAGGAGGATTCTGGCATCGCCGATGCCCAGAAGCATCCCTCTAACATGCCCTTCATGCAGGATCTGCGGCGGATATGCGTGTGAAGAATATGTAAGGTCGTTATGGCTATCGCATATGACCTTCCTGATCCTTTCTAAGATTAGCTCACAATCTTCCTCAGAGATCAGGTTATCATGGTGATTCGAGAAACCTTTGAGGAAAATCGCCTTAACACCTTCCCGCCATAGCTCTTCATGTATCCTATACATCAAGCCACTGCTGCCATAATCCTTAAACGGCCCGGGGTGGAAGAGGGGGATTAGTATCGCCGCCTCAACCTTCTTATCCATATTCCTGAAGAGTAGGAGATCTAGGCTTGCGAAGGCCTCATCATCAAGCTTCTCGGAGATTTCCCTCAGCCAATCTCTCCTATCATCTAGGAGATAGGCGAGCACGCTAGATATATAGTCGAGGGCCGGGGCGCCCCTAATCATCAGGACGCGCTTGAATATGAGCACCATCAAGAGTGAGGAAGCGGCCCCGATAAGATATCCCCTCATTATCGAGAGTCCGTAGGCGGTGTTTTGGAGAAGTAGCATCGGCATGGCCTCCATGACAATCATTAACGCGAATACGGGCAGTGCTCTGGGAAGTCTTTTCCCCGCTAATGTGAGAAAGACTACCCCTCTTATGAAGAGACCTGCGCTTATTGTCGCGGCGAGGGCGGCTAATCCAAGCGGGGTTATTGAGGCCGCCAGTCCGAGAGCTATGAAGAATGAAGTCATGATCGCGAGTTGATTCAGCCTTCTCGAGTTTATCATCCCCAGATCAATCTTTAAGCGCTCAAGGATCCAGCCGGCTAGGATACTAACCATGAAGCCTGCCAAGATTATAGGCGTATAGACGCCAGCCCCTCCCAGAAAGGATATCGCGAGCGAAATGAGGACATAAGCAGCTGTCGCCGGAGCAAGCAACCTCCCGCGTAGCGGAATGCCCCAGAGAAACCTGTACAATGAGGATAGCTGGGAGGTAGCGCTCCTCAATTCTCCCTAGCGGGAATCAGGCAGACTTATAAACCGTGAGATCTCCATGAAAAAGCTCTTAAGCCCGGTGGATGGTTGGTGAAGAGGATGAAGCATGGAGGTCCTCGGAGGGCGTGGGCTCCTCCTAAAAGCTGGGAATGCGAGGATATGGCTAGACTCGGCAGTTGAGAGGGATGGCTTGAGCCTAGTCTCACACGCCCATCTAGATCACGCCCCAAGAAGGCTTAGCAAGATTATAGCCACGCCCGAGACTGCGAGCGTGTTAAGCCTCTTTGGCTCCTACAAATTTGAGAGACTGATAAAATATGGCGAGAGCATGGTGCTCGATGATGTCAGGATCTCCGCCCATTCCTCAGGCCACGTAATAGGCTCAAGTCAATTTCTCCTAGAGGATAGTAGTGGGAGCCTAGTCTATACTGGGGATCTGAACACCTATGATAGCGTGATATTGAGGGGTGCGAGGCCCTTAGAATCCGAGATGCTGGTGCTCGAGGCAACATATGGCTCCCCGCGTTATATTTTCCCGGCCAGGGAGGAGGTCTATGCAAGGATTATCCGCTGGATAATCGAGACGATAAAGGCTGGGGAGATACCGGCATTCAAAGTTTATGCGCTTGGGAAGGCTCAAGAAATAATAGGCCTCGTCAACGCATATCTCAGGATCCCTGCCTTAGCGAGCTTCACTATAAGCAGGATAACAGAGACCCTCTCACAATATGGCTTCAAGCTCGAGCATCTTCCCATAAACAGTCCGGAGGGTCTTGAGGCATTTAAGCAGGGGGAATGCGTATATGTCTCCAGCAAGAGGTATAGCCCACCATCCCAGCGCCGGATCAGGTGGGCGGTCGCCACGGGCTGGGCGCTAAGATACCGGCCGAGCGGCTTCGACGCCGCATTTCCCCTCAGCGGCCATGCTGACTTCTCGGGGCTGGTGAGATACGCGGAAGAGAGCGGGGCAAAGCAGATATACTTAGTTCACGGGTTCGCGGATGAGCTCGCCAAACATCTCAGAAGGAGGGGCCTGCGCGCCGAGGCATTATCCCGCGCTCCGTGAGCTAGACTAGAGAGACCTCTGAAAAATGGGAAATAAAAGTGGGGTGTTGTGATATGAGCCTCGACTTTACGGCATGCTCATCTCGGCGGCCTTCAGCCTGAATAGCGTCGCGTCCCATAGCTCCTCCCAGACGTCTCCGAGGTACTTGATCAGCTGATCCCAGTCCATTAGTCGCATCTTGTTACGCGCCTATTGCCCCCTGCATACACCCTGGCCACGAAATACCTAATTGAACAATATTATGAATGTCTGCTCTGAGACCCTCTCATCGCCATAATGGGGGTTGAAGAACCCTCTATTCAGCCAGCTATTCGGCATCTCGACATCATCACAATAATCTTTCCACTTTCAGGCTACCCCCCAACAAATAAGGGGCAGACATGTATTGAGATGGTATTGTGGCAGGTGTGGATGGCTGGGCGAATGCCTTCGAGGAGACGGGCATCTCACGGGGATTCACCAACATCCTACTAGATAACATAAACTCGACGCTGGTTACCGCTGGGAGGTATGGGCCGCCGTCGATCATTGTTAGGACACTTGTCCATGATGGCCTCAGCATGCTCGACGGCTTCGCCAGAGAATATCGCGGATATGTTGGTAAGGTGATGGATTATGTCTGCGGGGAGCTTCGAAGCCTACTCTACGAGGTTTTCGAGGAGGGCGAGGACTTCGGGGGATGAGCGATGATGCCGGTTGAGGAAATAAAGCTTACAGCAAGCTTCAAGGAGGATAGGGATATGATAGCTGTGAAGAATCTGGTGAAGCGCTATTACGAGGAGTACATGAACACAAACTTGAAACCTCCTTTGATGCCAGTGCCGGATAGATGCGGGGAGCCCGCGCTCCCTCCGAAAGCCTCCCAATAAGAAGAAGGAGAAAGGGCTAAAGCCCAGAACGCTAATAAGGTGGTTGCTCTCATGAAGGTGAGAAGAGTTGTCCACGAGAAGGCGTCGAGGGGCCCCATTACCAGCATCGGCGGCCGGTTTACTAAGATTCTTTGAGGAGGAGGCTAAGGGGGTAAAAGTCAGGCCTGAGCTTATCCTGATCCTAGCAGGTCTCATGATAGCCCTAACGATGATAATGAACAAGTTCTTCCCATGAGCACGCTGGAAGGGCTATGATAGGGCCTCCTCTAGGTCAAGCTGCCCAGATCCGCTGAGCCTCCAGAGGATCTTGCCCTTGAACCTGAGCTTCTCGACCACGCCCTCCGCGAGCATATTCTTCAAATGCCTCCTCACTGCAGACTCACTTAAGCCGACCTCCTCGGCTATATGCTGGATCGTCGAAGCCTTCCTAGATAGAACGTCTATGATCCTCGATCTTGTGAGAAGACCACGCCTAACGTTCCTCAAGCTCCTTAGATATGCTCGCCCGCGAATAGCCTGCCTCTCCAGCTGAACGGACACGACGCTAGAAGTACAGAATGTTAATTAAGATTTGACCTTCCCGCACGTCTCGTCGAGCCCCCGCTTCCAAGCGCCCAGATACTTTGGCCATCAATTATACTCATCCCTCTCCACCCCGCGTCCCCTCTCCGATCTCAGAAGATACAATATTGGCAGCAGGAATACGAGGATCATTGCTACGAGTATTACTAGGATTATGAGGGGGCTGAGCCTGCCGTGGAAAAATATCGGTATGGGCCCGATCATTACTAGTCCACCGGCCTCAGCCTCAGTAGCATCGCCCGGGATCGACATCGCCCCCATGATTACTAGGAGGAGGCCTACTAGGATCAGGGAGACCCCTAGCATGAATGCTATCACCGAGATGCTGGGCGAGACCCTCACCTGATCCTCCACGCGATCACCACCTCGCGGCAGCCATGAATATGAAGAAGATTACCGATATGAGCGTTATAAGTGCCATGAATAGCAGGATCGCCCCCAGAGATCTATCGCCAAATATTATTGGTATGGGGCCTATCAGGATCAGACCCCCTCCCCGAGCCCTCACCCGGCCGAGAAGGGCCGCGAGAACGATTAATAATAATCCCAGTAGGATGAGCCCGAAGCCGAGAGTAATGAGAGCCGGGTCCATAAACTCAAGTCTTCTCATAACATCTCTCTCAGTATATTAGCCTTTTCATAGAGATTCCGAGCCCAAAATTAATTAAGTTGCTCGCCCCGGTCTTTAACCTTGGAGGAGTAGGAATGGCTCTCGGGATTGCCGGGGCTTATGATAGGGCTATAACAGTCTTTTCTCCTCAGGGTAGGCTCTATCAAGTGGAGTATGCTCTTGAGACTGTTAGGGCTGGCTCAACAGCGATGGCAATAGCATGTGATGAAGGATGCGTCCTAGCGGTTGAGGAGAGGATGCATACAAAGCTTCAGAACATAAATTACTCGTGGAAGCTCTTCCAGATAGATGATCATATAGGCGCTGTCGCGGCCGGGCTCAACTCGGATGGAAGGGTTCTTGTCGACATGGCTAGGGTCAGATCACAGATCCTCAGGCTCACCTACGACGAGATACCAACCGTCGAGGCGATCACCAAGTACATCGGAGACATTATGCAGATGTATACTCAGCATGCCGGCGTCAGACCTTTCGGAGTCGCTCTCCTCTTCGCGGGAGTTGATGAGACGGGCCCAAGGGTATTCTACACGGAGCCGAGCGGAATGGTCCTAGAATATGATGCATGGTCGATCGGGAGAGGCGCTGATAAGGTTAGGGAGATCTTGGAGGCAGAGTATAGGCGGAGCATGAAGCTTGATGAGGCGATCAACCTCGCGATCAGGTGTCTAGTGGAGTCTGCTGAGAAGATAGATTCCAACTGGACCGTGAGGCTCGCCACAGTCCCGACATCAACGAGGAAGTTTACGCCGATGTCCCAAGATGAGTTAAGGAAGCTCTTGGAACCGATGATAAGGAAGAGGGCTGGAGAGGGCTAGGAAAGAGTTTAAACCCCGGCTACCCGTTTCTCCCCCGGGGCGATATGCGTGTCCAAGAGCTATACGATTGCGAGGCTTGAAAAGCATGGCGAAACATTCGAGATCCTCGTCGACCCAGATAACGCTCTGAAGTATAAGATGGGTGAGAAGATACCTATCTCCAAGATCCTAGTCTACGAGGAAGTTTACAAGGATGCAAAGAAGGGTATCAGGGTTAAGGAGGAGACACTCAAGAAGACCTTCGGCACAACAGATCCGATGAAGATCGCTGAGAGGATTTTGGAGGAGGGGACGATCCAGATAACGGCTGAACAGAGGAAGAGGCTGATAGAGGATAAGAAGAAGCAGATAATAGACTTCATAGCGAAGAATGCTATAGACCCTCGGACTAATCTCCCGCACCCGCCCCAGAGGATAGAGCTCGCAATGGAGGAAGCCGGTGTCCAGATAGACCCGTTCAAGGATGCTAAGGAGCAGGCTCTAAAGATAATCGAGAAGCTTAGGCCAATACTTCCGATCAAGACGGGTATTCTCAGGTTCAAGATAAGGCTCCCAGCCGATGTGGCAGCGCGTGGTTACAGCGTGATTAAGAACATGGGCAAGGTGACTCGTGAGCAATGGGGCGGTGATGGAAGCTGGACCGGGGTCGTCGAGGTTCCAACAGGCCTCCATATAGACCTAATAGACAGGCTGAACAAAATCACCTCTGGAAGGGTGGAGGTAACACAAGTTGAGGGGTGAGACGGGAATGCCGGTATACTTTAGCGAGCATGAGATCGTGGTGCCGGGCCAGCTATTATCGGATAATGGTAAGCGGAGCGGCGAGGGGACATATGCTCATGGAGGGAAGATTTACGCCGCGAGGATAGGCTTCGCCTCAATAAAGGATAACAAGGTCGTGGTAACGCCGTTTAAGGCTGCATACAAGCCGGCTCCAGGAGATTGGGTCATAGGAATAGTATCGGATGTGAAACCAAATGGTTTTGAGATAGATTTGGGGAGGCACTTGAAGGGAATCATAAGAATACCAGACCGCGAGGAGGTGATAAGCACGGGCCTCAACGTCGGAGACGTTGTCTATGTGAGGATTAAAGAGAGCGGCCTCAGCGGTGTGGTGATAGATAAGCGTAGTCGGATAAAGCGGATTGAGAGCGGTATACTGATCCAGATCCACCCGGCCAAGATCCCGCGGCTGATAGGAAGGCGGGGCTCAATGATAAACCTGATAAAGAGACTTACTGGATGCGAGATAATCGTCGGCAAGAACGGCTTCATAGTTATTAATGGACCGTCACCAGAGGCCGAGTTCGCGGCGATCAAGGCGGTTAAAATGATAGAAGAGGAGGCGCATACTTCTGGGCTGACGGAGAGAGTGGAGAAGTTCCTGAGAGAGCTTGTGGGAGGGGCTGAAGCTCCAGGCCCCTAACTTCCTCCCCGCCTTGAAGGGTGAGGCTTCCCGCTGGTGCGGGAAGGTTTGGACTTATATCCCCCATTTCTCGGGAGTTTAGCCCGGGGCCGGGTCTCCGGCCATTACCCCTCCCCTCTTTCAGGACTCGGGGTTATGGGTTTGGGGAGCATCATCGCCTAGGGCTCACAAGGGCCTGAACATCCATCACCGAGAGCAATTAGGCTGGGAAAGTCTATAGAACTTTTCTCTCCATCCCCGCCTTAAAAGGCGGGGCTTTCAGCCGTAAATCCTAAAACCCATATATAGCGTGATGCCCCGGAATTTTGACAGGTGTTGATTAGGGGTTGTTGGAGGCTTCTGGAATGTCTAGGCCTTCACGGCTGATAGATGAGAATGGTAAGAGGGTTGATGGGAGGAGGCCTGACGAGCTTAGGCCAATAAAGATGGAGGTTGGGGTTCTGGATAAGAGCGATGGGTCTGCATATGTGGAGTTCGGGGGTACTAAGGTGATCGCGGCGGTCTTCGGCCCGCGGGAGGCTCATCCAAGGCATCTAGCGCTACCTGACAGGGCGATCCTGAATTGCAGATATCATATGACCTCCTTCAGTGTTGAGGAGCGTAAGCCGCTTGGCATGACTAGGAGGGAGATCGAGCTTTCGAAGGTGATTAGGGAGGCTCTTGAGACCGTGGCTTTTCTCGAGGAGTTTCCGAGGGCTGCGATAGACGTGTATGTGGAGGTTGTTCAAGCCGATGGTGGGACTAGAACCGCGGGGCTTACAGCGGCCTCGCTCGCGCTAGCGGATGCAGGGATACCCATGGCGGACCTCATCGCTGCTGTTGCCGTGGGCAAGGTGGATGGCCAGCTCGTGCTAGACCTCTGTGATCTCGAGGACAAGTATGGTGAGGCGGATATGCCGGTCGCCATGGCTCCCAGATTTAACTCGATAGTAATGCTCCAGCTTAATGGACGGATGACGGTCGAGGAGTTCAAGAAAGGGCTAGCCCTAGCCAAGAAGGGAATAGAGGTGATCTACAGGCTTCAGAGGGAGGCCTTGAAGAAGAAGTTTAGCGAGATCTCGCCTGAGGAGGTTTAGAGCATGGCCCTTGCGCCCAAGAAGGATTTAACAGCAAAGATAATGCGGAATAAGATCTACAACCTACTTCTCCAAGATAGGAGGATTGACGGGAGGAAGCCAATCGATCTCAGGCCAATAAAGATCGAGACAGGTCTATTATCGAAGGCAGAGGGATCAGCGCTCGTCTCCATGGGCAGCACGAAGATTCTGACCGGCATTAAGGTTGAGGTGGGCGCGCCGTTCCCGGATAGACCCGATGAGGGAACATTCACCGTTAATGCGGAGCTGCTCCCCTTGGCCTCGGCGAGCTTTGAACCGGGCCCACCCGATGAGCGGGGAATAGAGCTGGCAAGAGTCGTTGATAGGAGCTTGAGGGAGGGCGGCGTCCTAGACCTGAAGAAGCTCTGCCTCGTCGAGGGAGAGAAGGTCTATGTACTCTTCATCGACATCTATGTGCTCGATTATGATGGAAACTATTTTGACCCATCGCTGATCTCCGCCCTCGCAGCCCTCGCAACCGTCAAGATACCGAGGTATGAGGTGGCTGATGGCAAGCTTCAGAAGACTGGGGAATACTTCACACCGGAGATTAGATCGCTGCCATTCACCGTGATGGTTGGGGTGATTGGCGAGAAGTTCCTGCTCGACCCGCAGCTCGAGGAGGAGAAGGTCCTTGACGTCTCCCTCGTCATGGGAGCCGATGAGAAGGGCAACATAACATGCGTCCAGAAGAATTCCCCGGGCCAAGTGCCCCTCGACATCATGGACAGCATAGTTGACGTGGTCATTGAGAAGACAGGCGAGATCAGGAGAAAGTTCCTACAAGAGGTCCCGGTGAAGCTTGCTGGAAGCCCCTAAGAGCCGGAGCTTGAAACTT
>Ga0272445_1000859_pt1 | contig 25798 bp, 28 predicted proteins | sample YNPCB0031_FD_194404 | JGI IMG/M metagenome (GOLD analysis project Ga0272445, IMG submission 194404) | Hot spring sediment microbial communities from Yellowstone National Park, WY, United States - YNP-CB-003-1 | ecosystem: Environmental > Aquatic > Thermal springs > Hot (42-90C) > Sediment... | reverse complement strand
AACTCTCTTGAGGAAGTGGCTTACGAAAGTGTAAAGCTTTTTTAGGGGCAACTTACTTTTCCGCACAAAATCTAAGATTATCTCTCGCCCACCCCTAAGGCATTATTTTTAGAACAGCCTCTCAAACCTCTTGACAGACTAAAAGAAAGTCTTCTTGAGTGGAACGAAAAAAGGCGTATAAGCTTGCAAGGGAGTGATGAAATAGGTATGCTTTCAAAAACCTTTGAGGAGCTTGTAAACCGCTTAGAAAGAGAAAGAAAGAGAAAAAGAAGTTTACATGAATATATTCAACGGTTCTATGGACGGTATGCTACTTGTAAGCAAAGAGGGTAAGATAAAAAGAGTAAACAAAAGCTTTTTAGAGAGATATTCTGTAAAGGAAGAAGAAATAGTAGGCAGGGATATATCACAGTTTTCAGAACACGGTTCCCATCAAACCCTCTTCATTCCAGAAGCCCTTCTAACTATAGGGAGTAAAAGGTATGTGGTGAATGTCTGCACAGTACCTATAAATGTAGAAGAAGGAGAATTCCTTCTTTATCAGATAAGAGACCTAACGGAGAAAAAGGAGCTTGAGCTTATTCTTTACAGAACATCCAAACTATCTTTGGCGGGAGAGATGGCATGCTGTATGGCTCATCAGCTCAACAATCCTCTTGCTTCCATACTTGTTTATGCAGAATACATACACAACACAGTCCAAGATGAGAAAATCAGGGAGAAAGCAGGCATAATAATGAGGCAGGCACTCAAAAGTGCAGAGACAGTTAAAAAACTTCTGGATATGGCAAAAGTTTTTGATGGGAAACCTCAAGAGATAAACCCCTACAGCATCACCAGGGAAGTCATAGAACTTTTGTCCTTCAAAGCAAGAAGGAAGAGAGTAAGTCTTGAGTTTACTGCTGATATAAACACACACGCAGGGATGATGTGTTCTTCGTGGAAATTGGAGCAAGTTCTTATAAATGTCATAGAAAATGCTATAGACGCTTCCCAACAAGGTCAAAAGGTGGAGATTAAACTAAAATGGCAAAACTCCTGCTTTGTTTGGACAGTAAGAGACTATGGCGAGGGTATACCAGAAGAAGACCTTCAAAAGGTATTTGAGCCCTTCTATACTACCAAAAAAGATGGTACTGGTCTTGGTCTATCCCTTGTAAAGAGGTTTTTGGATGACATGAATGGTAATATTAGTATGTATAATACCCAAAAAGGTTTAGAGGTTGTAATAAGCCTACCTTCAAAAACTCAGTGCTAAGTGGTGTATTCTGCGTTGATCTTTACATAGTCATAAGAGAGGTCTGAGGTATAATAAGTCCAACTTTCCTTACCTTCCATAAGATCAAGCACTATCTCAATTTCCTTGTTTTCTTCCATATACTTTTTGGCACCTTGTACAGCTTTGAGATGTGGCTTTCCGTCGTAAACCAAGTGATTGCCTATATAAAGCTTTAGCTTAAACTGATCTATGGGGAAGGCGGTAGACCCAGCTGAGGCTAATATCCTGCCCCAGTTGGGATCTCTACCAAAGACAGCGGTCTTTACAAGATTTGAAAGGGCTATCTTTTCTGCTATAGTTTTGGCTTTTAGCTCAAGGGATGCGTTCTTGACAACCACTTTTATTATCCTTGTTGCTCCTTCGCCGTCCTCCACTATTTTTTTCGCAAGGTCCAAAGATACCTGATGAAGGGTTTGTCTGACCTTTTCAAGATCTTCTTTTATAACTCCAAGGCTTATTACTCCAAAGCTATCATTAGTGCTAGTACATCCATCAACGCTTATGGAATTAAAGGTCTTTTCAGTTATCTCCCTGTGGAGCTCCTTCAGAGTAAAGGAGTCTATGCCTGCATTGATAAAAATAAAGGCTAACATGGTTGCCATATTGGGGTGTATCATACCTGCACCCTTTGCAAAGCCGTAGACTTCAAGCGGTCCCGTCTTTACAAAAGTGTATTTAGGAAAGCTATCTGTAGTAGATATTACTTCGCTGGCTCTTTTTATGTCCAAAGGTTCAAGCACACCACAAGCATCATCAATTGCTTTTAGAACATTATCTATAGGTAGAGGTTTGCCTATAACTCCTGTAGAAAACACAAGCACCTGATCCTCTTCAATGTCAAGGTTCTTTGCGGTCCTTTTCGCCATAAGCTCTGCGTGTATTATTCCTTCCTTACCTACACCACAGTTTGCATTACCACTGTTTACGACAAGAGCTCTTACCCCTGAGTTTTTTTCAAATACCTTCTGGGAGTATATGACGCTTCCTGCCTTAAAGTGATTGTTTGTAAAAATAAAAGAAGCATTACACACATCAGGAAGCAGTATTACAAGTAGATCAGGTTTACCTTCCCTCTTTAAGCCTATCTTTCCTACACCCATAAGAATATGCATGGATAAATTCTAACATACCTTTTATAAGGTTATAATTTTGCTAAAACAAACCCTATAAGGAGGCTTAGCCATGAGAAAGTCAGCAGCACTAGCCTTAGCCCTTACCTTTGGGGGCATCACTTTTGCCCAGCAAGCTCAATCGGGTGGTTCTCAGGAACAAAATCCTGGTGGTCCAAAAGACCGTATGGAGTGGTGCAAACAAAACTGGGAAAAGTGCAAGCAAATGCAATTAAAGATGCTTTCCGCAAAAAAGGAGTGTTTGGAAAAGAGCCAAGACTATGAGGCTTTTAGAAAATGTATGGCTCAATTTAAGGAGCAAAGAAGACAGGAGATGAAGGGTCTGAAACAAAACTGAAGAGGAAAAGCTTATAATTTAAGAGGTTTTTGACCTTTTAACCATACTGTTTTGGGATTGTCTGATAAATAGTTTCCTCTCCTGGATTAGGTCGGGGGTAAGTATTAAAGCTATATAATTTTTGTCAGGTAGCAATATTAGGCTTATATTAATTCTATGGGGATAGAGTAAAATGCAGGTGAGGAAAGCAGTTCTTCCGGTAGCGGGATGGGGAACAAGATTCTTACCAGCTACTAAGGCAATGCCTAAAGAGATGTTTCCCATAATAGACAAGCCAGTTATACAGTTTATTGTTGAGGAGTGTCTGTCTGCAAACATTGAGAATGTGATCTTTGTAACAGGAAGACACAAAAGACCCATAGAACATCACTTTGACATAAACACGGATTTGGAAAAACATTTGGAACAGTGCGGAAAAACTGATCTTTTAAAGAATATAATGGAAATAAGCAGGTTAATAAACCCTATATACATAAGACAGAAAGAACAGCTGGGTTTGGGTCATGCAGTTTTAGTGGCGGAACCAGTAGTAGGTTATGAACCTTTTATAGTCGCTTTGGGAGACATCGTAGTAAAGGACGAAAGGAACATATTAGAGAGGATGATAGAAGTATACAATCGCTTTGGCAAGAGTGTAATAGCTGTTTTTGAAGTAGATACAAAGGACATCTCCAAATACGGTATAATAAACGGAAGGTACATAGAAAAGGATATATACATAATAGATGACCTTGTAGAAAAGCCAAAACAACAGGAAGCACCTTCAAACCTTGCCATAGTAGGCAGATACCTGTTCACTCCAAGAATATTTGAAAAGCTCAAGATCACACCTCCTGGGAAAGGTGGTGAAATACAACTAACAGATGCCATAAGGCTACTTCTTGAAGACGAAGCTGTTTATGCCATAAAGATAGATGCGCGGGTTTACGATACGGGAACTCCCATTGGTTATATAAAAACTGTTCTTGATTTTGCACTCCAAAAGGAAGACCTAAGAGACGAGCTAATAGCCTACCTAAGACAGCTTATCAGTAATAATATCCCACAGATAGATACAGTCTAAGCCTTCTGGGAATGTCTTTCCCAAGAGGAAAGGCTACATCAAACCTGATGGGTCCTACAGGTGTCTTTATACCCACAGATGCACCCACATCCTTCTTGGGATTTCTTATAGCATGGGGAAGTTTGTCCCCTACATTTCCAGCATCTGCAAAGGCTATAATCACAAAGGGACTCTTTATTGGGAATTCAAACTCTACCCTTCCAAAGGCATAATACCTCCCACCATCAGGTTGTCCAACACTTTCAAAACTGTAGCCCCTGAGATCTCTTAAGCCTCCCAGAAAGAACCTGTCAAAAATGGGTGCTGATTTTCCCACATATCCTCCCGCTACCTTAAAGCTCAGGTTTATACCTCTTCTTAGTGGTATCAGATAAAAGGTGGAAAGTTCAAACTTTGTATACTCTCTATCACCTATCGCCCTACTTAGATTTATACTATCATAATGCACCCTTTGTGGAGAGAATAGGTTGTCCTTGTACTCTCTAAGCAAAAATACTCCGTACTTGTGGAGGTCTATCACCTCACCTAAAGCGGAATTTGTAGTCCTTGATAGTGTGATACCTACAGATGTGTTATCCGTTATCCTATATCCAACGCTTGAACTCATGCCCTTTGATGTAAGTGTATAGCTAAGGTGTTTTTCGTAATTGTTAAAAAGATAGGCTTTTAGCCAAAGCTTTCTTGTGAACAAAAAATTGTCAGAAATATCTAAGCTGTAAAGCTCCCTTTTACCAGTTTTTCTGTAGTGAAAGTTTGTGTTTAGACCTATTCCAAACAGATTTTTCCATCCTAAGAAGGTATCTAAAACCACCTTTTCTTGCGTGTTATAGCCCAAAGATATGTCGTAGATGCCCCTTTTGTCTTCAGACAGCTGTATGAGTCTATGGACTTTTTTGGTCTCTTTGTCAAGAAAAGTGTCTATTTTTACACCGCTGAATAAGTCGCTGGATATGAAGTTGCTAAGTGTTCTATCGTTATCTTTCTCAGAATAAAATTCATCCTTTACAGTCATGTAAGAAAGCTCTCTAGCGCTTGTGTGCAAATAGCCGTAATATATGTCCTGACCCAACTTGTATCTGGGCCCCTTATTTACCGTATAGGTGTAGGTGTAATAAACACTGTCTGCAGATTCGTCAATGAGCACATTAGTGTTGAAATCTCCCTCCATGTAGCCCATTTCCTGTAAGTACTTCTTTATATCAAGGTTTAGTTTTTCTATAATGTGCGTGTCGTATATGGTTGGTAACATGTCGTTGTACTGCCTGAAAATTTTTGCGAGCTTTTTATCATCGCCTTGGTAAAGCATCTCTTTTAGTATCTGCTTTTTACCTTTGTTTATAACAAGCTCCACATAAGCTTTCTTTTTTTCTCTGTCCAAACTTAGATTAAAAGAGCCTTCCGCAAGTGTGTATCCTTCCTTTTTGAGCCTATTTAACCTTTCTTCTAAGATTAAGCTTATCTTGTCTTCGTCGTAGGGAAATTCTGTATTTTCTAAAAGAGCTGTGTATCTTTGACCTTCTTTGATATAAAAAACCACATTACTTCCTTTAGCCTTATAAGACACGCTAATGTCAAAAAAACCCTTCTTTCTGTATGCAGATTCTATATTTTCCTTTGCTTCCTCAAGGGAAAAAATATCCACACCTTTTTCTTTCAGCTCAGAAGTGTTAAGAAGCTCTTCAGGTTTAAAAAAAACTGCTCCTTCAAAGGTTATGCTGTACTTATTTCCTTCAATGATATTAAAGATGGGATATGCTATGTGCCCCCTGCCGGAAATAGCTTTAAGCGTCCCCACAGGATGTCTAAAAAGGTTAGAAAGACCCTCTAAAAGATATCCCACCATCCTAATAGGCTTTTTCTCTATCTTATCATCTACAGGAAAGAGCACTCTAAGAAAAGGCTCCTTCGTTTCTTCTTTCCTTATACCTTTAAAGTACACAAAGCTGTCCAGGTATCCCTCATCTATGTAAAAGTCTTGCAGAGCAAATACTTTTTCCTCAAACTGGCTCTCGTTAGCTACACGCCCCTTGACTATTTGAATAGCCCTGCTTAGCTTATCACTTTTAAAGGTTGTACCTTCGTAGATCCCGCCTCCGGTAAAGTAAATGTCCCCTTCTTCTATACCTATGTAAAGGTAAATGTATCCGTCCTGGGTAATGTCAAGAGTTACACCCACTTTTGCATCAAGAAAGCCCTCATCTCTGTAGAGCCTCTCAAGTCTTTCCTGTATGTTCTCCCTACTTATCTCTTTAATAGGCATACCTTCGTAAAGCCCTAACCTGCTCATTATGGTATCCTTCCAGAGGAATAAGTTACCTTTTATAATGACTTTTTTGAGGATAGGGTATCTTTCTATGTATATGTATATGTCCTCTCCTTCTTTCTTAATGGAAACATCCTTTATACCTTCTATATGTTTGATCACTTCTACTATGTCCAAGTAGTTATCCTCATTTACTACTTTTTCTATGTTGTTTTTGGGAAGGGGATAGTTGGAAATAACAAAGACTTTTGATAGAGCCATAATTGGGAATAAAACTATAAGGAAGAAAAGCATAGTATAATTTTATCTTCCAAGCATGCAAAGAGCGGATAAGATAAGCCCCTTTGTGGTAATGGACATATTCAAAGAAGCCATAAATATGGATGATGTGGTGCATATGGAGATAGGAGAACCAGACCTTGATCCACCGCCGGCAGTTTTTGACCATCTTAAAAGAGCCATCAGGGAAAGAAAGTATTTCTATACACCTAGTTTGGGTATATGGGAGTTAAGGGAAAAAATAGCAGAGCATTACTACACAAAGTATAAGATAGAGGTATCCCCTAACCGAGTGGTGATAACCACTGGAAGTTCTAGTGCTTTCTTGATTGCTTATGCCATTATTACTAGCGCAGGAGACAGGATCATCCTACCAGACCCATCTTATCCATGCTACAAGAACTTCGCTTATCTTCTTGATATAACACCCGTTTTTGTACCCGTTGACGAAAAGAGCAGGTATACACTAAATGTAGATATGCTTAAAGGTTATGAAGACATAAAAGCTGTTCACATATCATCACCTAATAACCCTACGGGAACCTCATACACTAAAGAAGAACTCTCTGAGCTTATACAGTACTGCCAAGAAAAAGGTATCTACTTTATATCAGACGAGGTTTACCACGGACTTACTTACGAACAGGAGGATCATACCGCTCTTGAATTTTGGGATAGAGCTATAGTTATAAATGGTTTTTCCAAATGGTTTTGTATGCCCGGTTTTAGACTGGGTTGGATGATCATACCGGAAGACTTACTGCAAAAGGCAGAGAGAATTATCCAAAATGTGTTTATATCCGCACCTGCATTAAGCCAGTATTCCGCTCTTGGAGCCTTTGACTACACTTATTTAAAGAATGTAAGAGAAACCTTCAGAAAAAGAAGGGACATCCTTTACGAAGGGCTAAAAGATATCTTCCAAATACCGGTAAAACCTCAAGGAGCTTTTTATATATGGGCAGATGTGAGTAAATACACTGAAAACTCATTTATTTTCTGTAAAGAGCTTCTAAAGGAGGCCAAAGTGGCTCTTACTCCCGGCATTGATTTCGGTGAGAATAATACAGCAAAATTTGTAAGAATAGCTTATACAAGGGAAGAATATGCCCTCAGGGAGGGCATAAGGAGGATAAAAGATCACTTAATGAAGTAGATCCTAACTACTCTTTGCTCTGCATACTTGGGGCTTATCATCTTGGCTACTTCCTTACCGTAAGAGGCGATTCTTATCCTTCCTATGTCAACACCTTTCTTTGCAAGATAAGATGCTACCATCTGTGCCCTGTGTGTGGAAAGATCAAAGTTGTACTTGCTTGTGCCTCTTGTATCTGCAAAACCCACTACGAGTACTTCTCTGGCATCAGACTTTATTTTGTCCGCTATTTCATCAAGTTTTTTCTCCTGGGACTTTTTTATGTTGAACTTATCAAAATCAAAGTAGACCGCTCCTACCTCCTCAAGTTGCCATCCTCCTGCAGGTGCTTCTGATTTTCTACTTTCTGCAGGTGCTTCTGATTTTCTACCTTCCAACGCCTTTATTCTCTTCTCGTGATCATCCACTATACCTTCAAGTTTGTTAACCCTTCCCTCAAGGTCGTTTGCTTTGTTTAGAGCTTCGTTAGCTTTGTTTAAAGCTTCCTCTGACTTCTTTTTTGCTTCCATTATGGCATCAAAGTACCCCTTATAACACTTGTCCAAAAGGTATTTACTGTAAACTTCCTTAGGACTACCGCATGGGTCAAGGCTCTGCTCCGCAAAGGCTACACTACCTAAGAGTGCTAAGGAAAGGAGTATAGACTTCTTCATTTCACTACCTCCTAATTATTGTTGAGAATTATTATATACCCAAAGCATGAATTTTTCATGAAAATTAAGAGAACCAAAGCATGCAGGATTTTTTAAAAGTGGTATAATAACATAAATGCCCGAAGTTTCTAAGATGAAGTCTCTGGGGGTAAAGTCATGCTACAGGAGATAGAAGAAATACTCAAACAGATGGAAAAAGACATGAAAAAGAGCGTAGAACACTTCAAAAACGAGATAGCAGGCCTAAGAACAGGAAGGGCAAGCGCATCCCTTGTAGAAGAGCTAAAAGTGGAGTATTACGGTTCCAAAGTTCCTCTCAAACAGTTAGGTAATATATCTGTGCCAGAAGCTAACCAAATAGTGGTGCAGGTTTGGGATGCCAACGCGGTATCCAGTATAGAAAAAGCTATAATGGAAGAACTCAACCTAAACCCCCAAAGGCAGGGAAACACGCTGAGGATAAACCTACCACCTCTTACTCAGGAAAGGAGAAAAGAATTGGTAAGACTTCTGCACAAGATGGCTGAAGAGGCAAGGGTAGCGATAAGGAATATTAGAAAAGATGCGAAGGAGACTATAGAAGAACTTGAGGGTATATCGGAGGACGAAGTAAAGAGAGGTTTAGAAAAGCTTCAAAAACTCACTGATAAGTACATAGAACAGATAAATCAATTAGCAGAAGCCAAAGAAAAGGAGATCATGGGAGTTTAGACTGCCTATAAGCCCAGAGAAAGCATGCAAAGAGTAAAAGGGATATCACACAAACATAAACACCTATCCACTTCTTCTCAATGATACATACTAAGGATTCAACAAGTGTTAAGAAAATTAAGGAAATTTCACCAATATAAAATGCTTTTTCTTTTTCTCTGGCTTTGGGAGTTCTATAAAAGGAAGTGGTCATTGGTATTAAAACGCGTATTGGTGCATAACTCATAGGAAAAAACAGTGAAAAGTAAAACACCAAAGCTAAAATAGATTCAGCAAGTGTTAATCTATCTATTTTCCTGAAGATCCATATAAAGCTGTAAAATCTTGAAACTAAAAAGCCTGTTAGCAAACCAGCACCTAAAAAGCTAAGCGGTCTTGAGGTATGGATAAAAATCAAAGCGTAGATGAGAGGTGTGTGCCAAACAGTATTTTGTATCCAAAAGGCTATTTTTTGTTTAAAATTTAGCCTTCTTGTTATGATCAAAGGAATAAAATGCTTTAGCAAGGTTTGGGCATTTCCGTAAGCCCACCTGAATCTTTGTTTCCTACAAGAAAACCATGTAAAGGGCATTAAACCTTTTCCAACACTTTCATCCACATAGACACCTTTAAATCCTTTTAAATTCATTCTAAGACCCATCTCGCTATCTTCTGTTATTATCTGTTCACTCCATTCGCCAGTTTCCTCCACAGATTTTTTCCTCATAAAGCCAACAGTTCCCATAAAGGCAACAGCATTCAACACATGACACATTCTCATTATCACGGCAAAAAAGTATCTGTAAGATAAATACATGGCTTTATAGAAGGGTGTTTTTGGAAAATCCCTGTAATCTTGAGGAAACTGCACTATTGCTATTTCGTCATTAAAATAAGAAACACCCTTTTTTATAAAATCGGAACCTACTTGATAGTCGCTATCAACCACTCCTATTATTTCTGTCTTGGGATTGGATAACTCCATTGCTTTATTGAGAGTGCCTCCTTTGTATCCTGTTGTTTCTATATAGTGATACTTAAAAATTTTATCCTCCTTTTTGCAGTAGTCTTTTATGGGCTTCCTAAGGGCAAGCTGAGGTGTATTGTTGACAAGGACGAGCACCTCGTAGTTTTTATATTCTTGCTTTTTTAAGCCTTCAAGTGTGTTTATTACTACATCTGGTGGTTCTTTGTGTATTGGCACATGTATGCTTACAAAGGGCTCATCAATAAGCTTTTTTGGTTCTGGTTTTTTGTACTCCAATGCGTATTTCAAAAAGTACACTTCTATAAGGTAAGGTATTAAGCCAAATATAAAAAATATCCAGTCCATATTTTTTTACCTCCACAAGTTTTTGTAAGTTGAGACTAAAGTTTGTTAAGTATTACAGACGGTTTGTTATGTAGTATTTTTTCCCTTATTATTTCCCAATTTTCAATGACTTTTTTATAGGCTTGCAAATAGTCTTTTGCCATTTTTTGATAAGTGAAGTTTTCTTCAACATGCCTTCTACAATCTTTGGGATCTATTTTGTCCGCATACTTTTTGTATGCCTTGACAAAAGCCTCTATGAGTTCTTCGTCCATAAAGCGTGGCCTTTTCCTTGCTTTTATCAAAACACCCGTTTTCCCGTGAAGAACCAATTCTTTTGCGGAACCTCTGTCCGCAACTAAGACAGGTGTTCCACAAGCCATAGCTTCTATCATAACTAAGCCAAAGGGTTCTCTCCACTGCATAGGGAATATAAAGGCAGATGCCTTGCTCAAATATTCCACTTTCTCTTTAAAACTTAACTCTCCGAGAAAAACTATGTTTTTGTTATCTATGTGGGGTTTCAGATGTTTTGAAAAATACTCTTCTTCTTGTGGTGTATCTACTTTTACTATCAAATAAAGTTTTTTCCCAAGCCTTTTAGCTATTTGTATGGCTTCTGCAACACCTTTTTCGTAAGTAGCTCTACCTATGAACACCAAAAAGTCTTCTTTTTTATCTTGGAACGGAAACAGCTTTACATCTATACCGTTATAAACTGTTGCTATGTAATTAGCAAAAGGTAAAGGCTCTCTTTGGTTGTTGGATATAGATATCATGGGTGCGTTTGCCAAATGAGGGAACTTTCTGTAAAGTTTGGAAAAGCCTTCTAATAGAGAGTGTATAGTAAAGATCACTGGCTTCTTGAAGAGAGGTAGTGAAAAAAACCATTGGGGATTATGCGGATAAAAGTGAATGTGTATGATGTCAAATTCCTCTTGTCTTGAAAGCACATGACAAGCTTCTAAATATTCGTAATAAGCTATTTTCTGTTCATCTTTCCAGCCAAGAGGAGGACATATGGGTACAACTTGAGCCTCTACTTTTGAACCTTCCGAGGCAAAAAGTGTACAGTCTACACCCTCTTCTTTGAGACCTTTTATAATGTTGTAAACTACAAGCTCAGTCCCACCGTATTTTTCTGGAGGTATTTGGTAAATTAGCGGACCTACCTGTGCTACCCTCATGGTCGCAAGAAAGACCTGCAGGTAGCTTGTAAATAATTATAACATCCTTCTTTGTGAAATTCAAGGCTTAAAATTAAAACAGTATGTGTGTGGACTGAGTTTCCGACGGAGCGGTTCCGGAGGAATACATGAAAGAGAGTTTATACGAGGTAATCATCTTGGACCTAAGGATTAGAGATGGGTGCGGACGATTATATTACCAAGCCCGTTGATTTCAAGGAGCTCGTTGTCAGAATAAGGACGTTGATCAAGCGTCATCAGGGTGGAATTAAAGGGTAAAGAAATAGAGCTTACGGGAATGGAGCTAAAACTTCTCATGCTCCTCGTGTCTGGTATCTAAGATACAACAACCTCCATATACGCCCCATGAACGAGCCAACAAAAGAGTATCTCTTTTGGACTGCGGTGTTGTTTTCTAACTCTTTGGGTACCGCGGAGCATTTTTAACCAAACCCAACGGAGGATTAGGTTTGGACAGACTTTCCGCATCTCTTACCGCTTTAGCAATATTTGTTCTTCTTCTTTCAATAGAGCATATAATATTCTTACGGAGGAAAAATGAGACATCTGTTTAATACAGACCCGGAAGTTTATTCAGCCATAGTAAAAGAATACGAAAGGCAGTTCTATCATCTTGAGCTTATTGCTTCAGAAAACTTTACTTCTCTTGCGGTTATGGAAGCACAAGGTTCTGTAATGACCAACAAATATGCAGAGGGGCTTCCTCACAGAAGGTATTACGGAGGTTGTGAGTTTGTAGACATAGTGGAAGACTTGGCCATAGAACGAGCAAAGGCTCTCTTTGATGCAGAGCATGCCAATGTACAACCTCACTCAGGCAGTCAGGCAAATATGGCAGTTTATATGGCAGTGTTAAAGCCTGGGGATACTATAATGGGTATGGATTTAGCACACGGTGGGCACCTCACTCACGGTGCTAAGGTCAATTTCTCAGGGAAGATATACAACGCAGTTTATTACGGTGTACATCCAGAAACGGAAACCATAGACTATGACAACATGTACAAAATAGCAAAAGAGTATAAACCAAAGCTTATAGTAGGTGGTGCATCAGCTTATCCGAGAGTTATAGACTGGGAGAAGATGAGAGAAATAGCAGACAGCGTAGGTGCTTACTTTATGGTGGATATGGCACATTATGCAGGTCTTGTGGCGGGAGGGGTGTATCCTAATCCGGTACCTTTTGCTCACTTTATAACCTCTACCACTCACAAGACTTTGCGCGGACCAAGAAGCGGGTTTATCCTTTGTAAAAAGGAGTTCGCAAAAGATATAGACAAGTCTGTATTTCCGGGTATGCAGGGAGGACCTCTTATGCATGTCATAGCTGCAAAAGCTGTAGCCTTCAAAGAAGCCATGAGTGAAGACTTTAAAGAGTATGCAAAGCAAGTAGTAGCTAATGCTAGAACTATGGCTGAAGAGTTTATAAAAGAAGGTTTTAAGGTGGTCTCGGGAGGAACAGATAGCCATATAGTGCTTTTGGATCTAAGAAATACAGGGCTTACCGGTAAAGAAGTAGAAGACGCTCTTGGTAGAGCTAACATAACCGTCAATAAAAACGCAGTTCCCTTTGATCCGTTGCCCCCAGTTAAGACCAGCGGTATAAGAATAGGCACTCCAGCGATGACTACAAGAGGTATGAAAGAAAATGAAATGAGAAGAATAGCCAAGCTTATATCTAAAGTCATAAAGAACATAACAGATGAGAAGGTGATTCATCAAGTAAGACAAGAAGTTATAGAGCTGTGCGAGGAGTTTCCTCTTTATCCAGAACTTAGAGAAAAAATATCCACGCTAAAACAGGTATAAAGATATAACTTTTAATAGAAAGGGGGAATTTATGGAGCTTGACCTTATAGAGTACGAGATAGAAGACAGTATCAAAAATAAGATCAGTAAAGTGCTTGAAAATCTTGTTTCTAAAACATCCGCCCACATAGTAGTTCTAAGCGATGATGCGGGTAGAATTGTAGACATAAAAGGTAAAGAAACTGCAGAAGATAGGTCGGAATTTATAGCAAGCCTCATGAGTGGTATATTTGGAGCTGCCTCAGAGATGTCCAAAATGCTGTCTGTAGAGGAACTTGACCTTCTACAGTTTGGAGGTAAAAAAGTTGATGTGGTGATAAAAGCCATAAAACCCAAGTTCCTCATAGGCATATTAGTAGATAAAGGTGTTGCATTAGGAAGCGTTAGGCTATTTTTGAGAGAAGCTTCGCAGGAGCTTGAGGAGATCTTTTCTAACATAAAACTTGTACCTGCAAAAAAGATAAAGGTGGATGTGAAGACTCTTGAGGAGAAATTAAGCAGGATCATAGGGGCATGAAGCTAAAGCTAGTTTATTTTGGTTCAAGCTTGGCTGGTAAAAGCACAAATGTTAAAAAGCTATACGAAATTCTTAAAGAAAAGAACATAGCTAAAGGAGATTTTGTGAATATGGAAACTGATGAGCAAAGGACACTTTTTGTGGAGATGTTTGTAAGCAGTATAGACATAGATGGAGTAAATGTGGATGTGAAGATCTTGACTACACCAGGGCAGTTTAGGCTCCACCCACTCAGAAAGGTCATCATGAAGGGGGTTGATGGGTTAGTTTTTGTAGTAGACAGCAGTATAGAAAGAAAACAGGTAAACTTTTTAGTACTAAGGGAGACAGCGGCTGTATTGAAAGAGCAGGGAGAAGACCTTATGAGATTTCCTGTAGTGGTTCAATACAACAAAAGAGACCTTCCAGATGCCATGCCAGTAGAAGAGATGCAGGTGATCTATAACCCATGGGATACAGACTTTGTGGAAGCAGTTGCCATAGAAGGAAAAGGCGTGTTAGAGACTTTTGTGAAAGCTCTCAAGAATATACTGATAGCCAAGACATGGAAAGAATAGCTCTTTATAAGGATCTTAGCTTAGATACTGTGGACCTTAGAAACCTCATACAGGAAATTGCGGATAAAAAGTTATCGGGATATTTCCAAATATCTTATTGGAATTCAGACGATTATCTACTTTATACAGAAGGAGATTTTTTCTGGGGTGTAAGCGTAGATAGAGATGGAACAAGAAGGGAGATAACAGCACAAAACTACAAACCCAAGAGCACAGAAGGTAGCATATCTTTCTACCAAGTGCCTGTGGTTAATTTGCTCATATTCAGACACCAGTATAACACGCCACCAAATCCCTACAACTTTGCAGGTTATGGACAGGAGTTTCTTGCGTGTATTAAACTTTCGCACATTGATATCTATAGACTCATGGAACAGATAAAGAGGGCTCATATAGACGGATACCTTGTCATGTGTAGTAAAGAAAGATTTATTCTTACGCTTATGTTCCAAAAAGGTCTTCCCGTATGTTCTTACTACCAAAACCTTTATACCTTAAAAAGCTCCCAGAAGATAAGGCTACAAAAGGATGATACTTATGTGGCGGTTTACGCAACAGAACCTGAACTGCCTATCATCATGTCTTCTATGGATACCCTCAGAAAGGAAAAAGAAGGAACTGTCAACAGTGAAGAAGAGCTCACCCTCCTTAAGAAGGAAATAAGCGGTAGAAAACTCAGCGCACTTCTTGACTTGATTTTTAACGGAGGTAAAAGGCTATACGAATTCTTCTATCGTGGTGTTTCCATCTTAAAACTTCTGCATCACATGGAAAAGATAGAGACAGCAAACCCAAGTATAACCCTTGGTGTTAAAAACCACTTTTCCCTTTACAGCTTAGAAGTAAAAGAATCCTTACAGCCTATACATGTAGAGTTTTACGAAGATACCGGCTATGAATATGTCAAAGAGGAAAAAGTAAACGCCGTAAAGCTGTACTTTATAGAAGAGATAGGACCCATAGGATCACTACTTTGGAATAAAATACTAAAGGATAGGGGTTATAGGGAAAAGAGCATGCGGGAGGAAGATCTCAAAAGTCTTATAGATGTGCTGTATAAAGAGATTCCGGACAGTAGGCACGCAAATAGGTTTTTAGAAAAAGTAAGGAGGGTTGTGGAATGAAACTGCCTTTGCCAAAAAGCATAAGGTGGAAAGTGGGTATTCCCATCTTAGTTATAGGCATTGCCTTAGGTGTAGCGGTAGGGTTTTACTCTTACCAAAACACTGTGGACCTAGCCAAAGATACTACAAAGGAGAAAATAAAAACCGCCCTGACTTTTACCAAAGCGTCAAGAGAGTATGTAAGAAGTACACTAAGGCCTAAAATTGATGAACTTCTGGCAAGCGGTTGTTCTAAAGAGGACTTCATACTTGAAGCTCAATCTTCAAGCTTTTTCACGGCATCCATCTTCAAAAAAGTGAGTGAAGAGATGCCTAACTTTGCGCTAAGACAGGTAGCTTTTAATCCTCTAAATCCTAAGGACGAACCCAACGAACTTGAAACCAAAATCATAATCTTTATGAGAAACACAGGAAATAAAGAGTATTCGGATATAACAAACTACAGAGGGGAGAGGTATTTTGTCTATGCGTCTGCAGTGGTACCAGATGGTAGCTGTTTGAGGTGCCACGGTCAGATCCAGAACATGCCAAAAGTAATTCAGACTTTATACAAACCCCAGCGAGACTTCAATTGGGAGGTAGGTAAGGTTCAAGGGGCTGTCATGGTATTTGTACCTTTTGAATCAACTATATTGAAAGCTCAGTTAACAGGTCTATACAGGGGTATTTTCATCTTTGCTCTATTTTTAGCTTTGACACTCTTCATACTCTTTTCCCTCGAAAGATTGGTTTTTAAGCCTGTAGAAAAATTGGAAAGAAGGGCAGAAGAAATAGCCAAGGGTAATGTAGATGAGCCTATTGACATTAAGTCAGATGACGAGATAGGAAAGCTTGCAGAAGCTTTTGAAAGGATGAGGATAAGTATAAAGAAAGTTATGGATCTCCTCAAGTGATTTTTGTATAATCTTTTCCATGCAGAAAAAAGCTAAGATAGGGGTGCTTACCATATCAGATAGAGCAAGCAGAGGGGAGTACGAAGATATAAGTGGTAAGTATATCATAGATTACCTTAACGAGGTGTTAACCTCACCCTTTGAGGTGGTCTATAAGGTTGTTCCTGATGAGAGAGATATCATAGAAGGTGCTCTCATACATATGTCCGATGTAGAAAACTGCTGTCTTATACTCACTACAGGCGGTACAGGTCCGGCTCCTAGAGATGTAACACCAGAAGCAACGCAGTCAGTTTGTGAAAAGATCTTGCCTGGCTTTGGAGAGCTTATGAGAAGCGTGTCCTTGGCACAGGTGCCTACAGCCATACTTTCAAGACAGTTAGCAGGGATAAGGGGTAAAACTCTAATAGTAAACCTTCCGGGAAAGCCCCAATCCATTAAGGTTTGTTTGGACGCTGTTTTTCCTGCCATACCTTACTGCATAGACCTCATAGGGGGACCTTACATAACTACAGACGAAAAAAAGATCAGAGCCTTTAGACCTTCAAAGTGAAATAAATTAAATAAGCATGCGCATAAAGGATTATTATCAGATATTAGGAGTAAGTAGAAACGCTACAATAGAAGAGATAAAAAGAGCCTACAGAAGGCTCGCCAGACAGTACCATCCAGATGTTAGCTCTGAAGAAAATGCTGAGGAGAGGTTCAAAGAGATAAACGAAGCCTATCATGTACTTTCTGATCACGAAAGGAGAAAGCAGTACGATAACATCCTAACAACGGGTGATGAGAAAAAATACAGGGACTTTATGGAGTACATACAGGAATTTTTGGAGAGCATATGGCAAGGTATGAGAAAGGCGCCAAAACCTAAAAAGGGTGCGGACATAAGGCTAAAACTTGAGCTTACCCTTGAAGAGGCGGCCTTTGGGTGTGAAAAAGACATAGAGTATGAAAGGTGGATAGACTGTCCCTCTTGTCAAGGCAGAGGCTACATGGGAAGTATGGAAAAAGTAGTGTGCCATGCCTGTGAAGGCACCGGCAGGAGAGTAAGCGGTATATTCAACTTTCCTAGGCCTTGTTCTGTATGTAAAGGTAGAGGGTTCATAGTAAAAAATCCGTGTCCTTCCTGTGCCGGAAGGGGAAGAGTGGCCAAACACAGCGTTATTAAGGTAAAGGTTCCTCAGGGCACAGATGACGGAGAGATACTGAAGGTGCCAGGCAAAGGACATATGGGTGAGAGAGGAGGAGAAGCAGGAGACTTGTATCTTAGGGTGAGCCTAAAACCTCACCCTGTTTTTAAAAAGGTAGGTAAGGACCTTCATACTGAGACCTTCATTTCTTTTCCTTTAGCAGTTTTGGGAGGGATTACTAAAATAAAAGCTCTTGACGGTACTTACCATGAGGTGTTTGTCCAACCCGGTACTGAGTGCGGTTCCACAAAGAGGTTTAAAGGTTTGGGTTTTCCCGGAGGAGACCTTGTGATCACCTTCAGGATAGAAGTTCCAAAAAATGTAAGTGCAAACATGAGGTCTATTCTTGAAAAGCTCGCCAAGGAAATGGGAGAAGAAGGAATAGACTACAAAGGTGGTATGGTAAACAAGATATTGGGTATACTCAGGCTTTAGATATTTTCTTTATTTCTAAGTAGTCTCCTACTTTCAGCTGATTCCAAAGGAGGTTTAAAAGTTCTATAAAAAGATACGCAGTAGTTTCCGCATCGTCAAGGGCTCTGTGTAGTCTTCTATACTTTATGTTGAAGTAATCAGCAAGGTCTTTGAGAGAGTATTTTTTTATGTAGGGAAGTATATTCCTCGCGAGGTTCAAGGTACATATATGAGGATGTTTGAACCTTTTTCCGTAAAGGGTTCTGTAAGCTTTATCTATAAAAGCTATGTCCTTTTCTATATTGTGGCCTACTATAACACTGTCTTCTATAAACTTGAGAAATTTTGGCAATACCTCATAAATACTTGGCTTCCCCACTATCATGGCGTTTGTGATGCCTGTAAGTTTAACTATCCTTTCTGGTAGCAAATAGCCAGGATTCACTAAAGAGCTGAACTTTTCTGTTATAACACCACCTTCTACCCTGACGCAGGCTATTTCTATTATGTCGGCGTTTTCTTCGTCAAAACCGGTGGTTTCTATGTCAACGCTCACAAAGGTACTCTCAAGTAGAATCTCTTTCATATGTTATAATTTTAGCTTATCTTGAGATTATATAGTAGGGTTTACTCTAAGTCCTAATAAAGTCCAAAAGTATCTGCTTATGGTCAAAAACTAACTTATCAAAGGGTATATCCTCAAGTTTTACAACATAAACTTTCTTGGCGTCATCCCTTGCATGAGGTTTACCCCACGCGTCAAGAAGGAAGACCAACGACACCACATGAAATCTTGGATCTCGCTCGGGATGAGAATAAACTCCAAATAGTCTTTTTATGTTTGCATCCAGGCTGGTTTCTTCTTTTACCTCCCTAAGTATTGCTTGTTCCACAGTTTCCCCTATCTCTACGAATCCTCCTGGCAGAGCAAATCCGTAAGGTGGATAGAGTCTCTCTATGAGCACTATTCCTTTGAAAAGGTTTCCTTCCCAAAGCCTTATTATGCCGTCCACAGCAAGGAAAGGTGTCTTGGGTTTTTCCATAAGTTAAAAGCTATACTCTATATACTTTTCTACCTGCATGGCAGCGATGCATCCCTCACCTACCGCAACAGCTACCTGACCCGTTGAGCCTTTTCTACAATCTCCTGCTGCAAATACTCCATCTATATTAGTTCTTAACTTTTCGTCAGTTATCACATACCCACTCTCATCAAGCTCAAGGGTGCCCCTCAGAAAGCCCGTATTGGGTTCCAAACCTATGAATATAAAAACGCCCTCTACCGCTAATTCAGACAGTTGGCCTGTTTTTGTGTTCTTTAGTATAAGTTTTTCAACAGCATGGTTCCCTTTTATTTCTTCTACCACAGTATCAGGAATAAACTTTATCTTAGGATGAGAAAAGACTTTTTCCTGAAGATGCTTTTGTGCTCTCAGTGTGTCCCTTCTGTGTATGAGATAAACTATGCTTCCAAACCTTGTGAGAAATAAAGCTTCCTGTGTTGCAGAATCACCCCCACCAACAACCGCTATAGGGGAGCCTTCAAAGAGAGCTCCATCACAAGTAGCACAGTAAGATACTCCTCTGTTTAAAAATTCACTCTCTCCTGGAACACCCAGTCTTCTTGGGTTAGAGCCTGATGCCACAATGACGGTTTTTGCTCTAATTAACTGACCATTTCTCAGATGCAGAAAGAGCTCTTTACCTTCCTTCTCTAACTTTACAGCTTCACCTTTGACCACCTTTAGCCAAAATCTTTCTGCTTGCTCTTTAAACCTCAAAGAGAGTTCTTTACCACTTATGCCCTCCGGAAAGCCCGGATAGTTTTCTACAAGGTCTGTTATGGCTATCTGTCCACCTATGGTTCCTTTTTCAAGCAGAAGGGTGTTTAGTTTTGCCCTTGCACAGTAAAGACCTGCAGTAAGACCCGCTGGACCACCACCTATGATAATACAGTCGTAAAGAATGTCTTCAGATAGTTCCACCATCAGATGTGGCTAAGTATCATCTGTTTAAGAGCTTCCTTGGGTTGAACGCCTATCCTTGTATCCGCCACCTCGCCTTTAGAAAAAAGCATTATGGTAGGAATGGCTCTTATACCGTACTGCATAGCTATGTTTGGGTTTTCGTCGGTGTTTAGCTTACCAAACTTTACTTTGTCACCCAGCTCCATAGCAAGCTCTTCTATGATGGGTGCTATGATTCTACAAGGACCGCACCAAGGTGCCCAAAAGTCCACCACAACAGGCTTATCGGAGTTTATCACTTCAGTATGCCAGTTGCTCTCATTAAGCACTATCACAGCCATTTTAAACCTCCTTACTGAGAATTTTGTAGATCTCTAAAACTCTTTCATCTTTGATATAGTAGCACACTATGGAACCATCCCGCTTACAGCCTACTATACCCTTACTTCTCAAAACACTAAGGTGTTGAGATACATTAGGTTGTGAGGTGTTTAAAAGCTCACTTAGATTTTTTACACACTGTCTGCCTTCAATAAGTACCGAGATGATCCTGAGCCTTATGGGATGTGCCAGAGCTTTCAAAAATTCCGCCCAAGCTTCCAACTTATCTTCTGAAAGCACCTCTACCATTTTTTTCACCTCATATGTTGATATTCTACCATAATACAATAAGAATATCAATTGCTTTTTAAATTTAGACCGTAGCGTATAATATTCAAGTGTTAAGGACGTGGATTATTCTCGCATTGTGCACATCCTTTGCCTTCTCTGCTGAGATATTTTCCGACTACCTTGAAAGATTGCCTGACAAAACGCTCATAGCAAAAGGTCATGTGCAGGCTTATTACGAAAAATACTACTTAGAGGCGGATTATGTTAGGTACAATCCAGAAACTAAGGAGGTTTACGCAGAAGGAAATGTTTATGTTAAGTCCTTTGATGGCAGGATTGAGGTGTGGGGGAAAAGCGCTTTTATAAACCTCAAAGAGGACACAGGATATTTTTTAGATACTCGCGGACGCTTCGAAAAGTTTTATATTAACGCACAGCGAGTAGATAAAGATAAAGAAGTTTATCATGTTGAAAAAGGAGACATAACCACATGCCCACCAAACAGAAAAGAGATGACGCTGTGTTTTTCTCATGCAAAAGTAACTGAAAAGTATGTGTTTTCTTATGATAACTCTCTAAGACTTTTTAAAATACCTCTCGCTTACTTACCTTTGTCCGTATTCCCCGTAGGTGAGAGACGCTCGGGACTTTTACCTCCCGTTATAGGCTCCAACGCGTATAACACTTTTATATATCAGCAACCCATATACTGGGCTATATCCCAAGACAAAGATACAACGCTTACCTTTGACCTGAGAGACAAGCAGGCATCAGGGATTTCTCTTGAGTACAGACAAGCTATATCAAAAAAGAAAGATGTGTATGCAGATATAAGCTTATACAAAGAGCCTACTCCTCCTGGCAAGTGGTGGGAAGGAAGAGACCTTAGCACTTTCAGGGAAAACAGATACAGGATAAAGTTTGACTTAGATCTTGGGCATTTAAAAGCTGGTCTTGATACAGCATCTGACCCTTACTTTCTTCAGGATGTTTATTTACACACTAAGGACAAGACCATTCCTTACTTAACATCTTACATTTCTTATATTAAGGATACGGATAGCATCTTATTTACCTTCAATGCAGAGAGGTTTTACGACACCACTTTGCCCAACAACAAACAAACGCTTCAAAGATTGCCAGAGGTAGCCTTGTATTACAAGGATAGACCATTTTTTGGAAACCTTTACTTTAATGCAACTTTTAACTACACCAATTTTTATAGAGAAATGGGACCAAGAGCTCACAGAGTGCTATTACTTCCCCAAGTTGCCCTTCCATTAGAGGTATTTGGCAAAAATTTATACTCTACTTTGACTTTTGAAGAGGGTTTTTACTTTTCATCTAACTTATCCAACACAGATAAAAGCTTTTCCACTATTCACTTAAATCAGCGCATACCCTTTTTCTTTGATAAAAACTGGAAAAGTGTGGACCTTAAAAATGTTTTTGAACTTTCCTACAGCTACAGACCCAAGGGCTACAACAATCCCCGGTTTGACGATTTTGACAGCATAGACAAAGAAAACGCGCTTAAGCTCACCTTCAGAAATTACACTTTTTACAAAGGAAGACAGGTTCTGAGCTGGTACCTAGAAGGAGGCTACAGCTTCTTGGGAAATGTTTCTTTTGGTGGACAACAGATGAATAAAAAGATCTTTCCAGTAAGGAGTATACTTTCGTTATCTCCTTTGCCTTTTGTGAATTTAAACAGCGACATTCTCTATGACCCAAACCACAACCAGACCTTAAATAATATCAATTATCTTAACTTATACCTAAGAAACTCCAGTATTACCTTTGGTTATGTGCAATCAAAAGATGTTTCTGGAAACAGGCTTAATGACCAAATCCTTCTTTCTGCAAATTCTTCTTACAGAAACATGACCATGACATTAGGACTGATACACGACAACAGAACCAATAAGGATCTTTTGAGGCAGATAAGGTTGGATTATACCGGTGCGTGTTGGAGTTTTGGCTTACTTTTAAAAGATAATTACGATGGCAACAGGAAAAAGTACATAAAGGAGGTATTTTTAACTTTTAATGTGTTTGACCTACAGAGACTTACACTGCCTCTAAAGAGATGAGCTTTTCCTTTATCCTCCTTGTCCGCTCTTCTACATTCTCATAGGAGAATATACCCGAGCCTATTACAAACACATCGGCTCCCGCAAGTGCTACTTGCTCTAAGTTTTCTTCCTTTATACCACCGTCAATCTCTATAAGGATATTGGGGTTTATGTTGCTAACCATTCGCCTGAGTTTTTTGAGCCTCTCTACGGACCTCTCTATAAACTTCTGTCCACCAAAACCCGGATTTACAGACATGAGCAAGACAAAATCCGCATAATGAAGGGCTTCCTCTATGACATACAGAGAAGTTCCCGGATTTATTACCACACCCGCTTTCGCACCCAAATCTTTTATCAGCTGTAATGTCCTGTGTATGTGTAAGTTGTTCTCTATATGCACGCTTACCCAATTGGCTCCTGCTTTTATAAACTCAGGTATGTATCTGTCTGCATTCTCTATCATGAGATGCACATCTAAGGGTAGTTTGCAGTGTCTTCTTATGCTCTCTACAAGCACCGGACCAAAGGTTATGTTGGGAACAAAATGTCCATCCATCACATCAAGATGGATAAGGTCTGCACCCCCCCTTACTACCGCTTCTACTTGCTCACCCAGATTCCAAAAGTCCGCAGAAAGCACAGAAGGTGCAAGTAGTCTCATATCATTATTATGCTCTGTTATTTAGTTCCATAGATGTGATTTATATCAGAATAAGGTAGCATAAAATTTAAACAGCTTATGCTTGAAAATCCATACTATTCCTATACCTTTAATACTTTCTTAAAAACTACTTTCAAATAGATGGTGTGCTATAATTCTTTTCATTTCTAAAAACTCTTTAGAAAATATGAAGTTAACATCTATTCCCTTATCTTTATATGATAGTTTGGATTTCAGATATTTTAAGTTAATATCTGCAATTATCCTCCCAGGGCTGCTACTAAAAACTATAACCCTATCACAAAGAAATACTATTTCATCTAAGTTATGGGAAACAATGATAAATATTGTATCCCTTACCTCTCCAAAAAGCTTTTTAAGTAGTTGCCAGCTATTTATGGCTGTAAACATATCCAAAGCGCTTGATGGTTCATCAAGAAGCAAAACCTTTGGTGAAGTGCATAAAGCTCTACATAATGCAACTCTTTGCCTTAAACCACCAGAAAGTTCATGAGGATAAGCGTTTAGCTTCTGCACCAAGCCCAAAATTTCCATATAGTAAGTTACTCTTTCGTAAAGTGATGCTATCCTATACTTAGGTAAATTTAGTGTTCTAAGTGGAAATATAATATTCTCCTTTACTGTAAGCCATGGAAACAATCTATAATCTTGGAATATATATCCTACTTCTATAGAAGGTTCCTTAACAATTCTATCACCAATATAAACACAACCTGAGTCTGCCTTCTCTAGTCCTGCTATTATTTTTAATAAAGTTGATTTTCCTGCTCCTGACATTCCTATTATCCCAACAAACTCTTTATCGACAATATTAATACTTACATTTTTCCAATACAGTAATACCCTTAAATTGCTTGCTTACATTTTCTAATTTCACTAAGACCATTTATGTACTCCCTCTAAGATATTTGAAAAGGAAAGGTTTGCTTACTTTAAAAAAAGCATCACTTAGTAAACCTATTAAACCTATTACTATTAAATAAGCATATATCGTATCTATTTGTAAAAATCTTTGACTTTTAATGAGTCTGTATCCAATTCCTTCGTTTGCAGCTGCTACTTCTCCAACAAGCAGGTAAGTCCACGCCCAACCAAGATTTATTCTATAAATATCCCACAGATTAGGCTTTATACCTTCTAAAATTATATGAAACAATATCTGGTGTCTGCTCATTCCTAGGGATCTACCGACTTCTATATATTCTGTAGGAAAGTTCCTTATTTCATTAGATACCATTGCTATAACTTGAACAAAAACACCTAGAAATATAAGAAATATCTTAGAAGTTTCTCCTATACCAAACCACATCAAAGTAATAGGCAGAAACGCCGGTACCGGAAGATAACGAAAGAAATCATTTATATAATCAATCGCAACCAACCATCTATAGTAACTTACTAAGATACCCAGTATAGTTCCTATTAAAATGGCTATAAACCAGCCAATTGTTATTCTTATTATACTTATTTTCAGATCCGAAAACAAGAAACCTTCCTGAGTTGCTTTTAATAATGCTTTGTAAACATCTACTGGATGTGGTAGTAGAAAATTATTTTCTATTCTACTTAATACATTCCAACTCAAAAGAATAAATCCTATATATATGGAAAGTAAAAGTAAGCTTTTATAAAAAAACAAATAATTATCTTTTCGTAGCATTTCTTACTACTCCATCATAGATTAGATTAGTAAGATTTGCTTTGTTATTTATAAAACCAAACTTTAGCAAATATTGATTTATCAAATCACCACTCATATAAAGAGAAAGTGGATTATTCTTGTATTCTGGAAAAAGGGCAAGAGTATTTTCTCTAATTCCAAAAAACTTAACACCTTTAAGCATACGTACTACGTCATCTTTTTTAATATTCAAAACTTTTGCCATTATAGCAGCTGCTTCTGAAGGATTATTTTTTTATAAACTCAACAGTTTTAAACCATACTTTCGCAATTTTTATATACTCATTATAGTTTTTGTTAAGACTTTCTTCATGTACAACAAGTAGATCTGGTATTAATCCAGGTGTATCTTTTGAAGAAATTAATACATGCGCTTTCTTTGATTCAACTATTTTACTTATCCGAGGCTCCCAAACAGCAGCCGCATCTACCTTGCCTTCAATTAATGCTATAGCTGCATCTTGTGTTGTCATGTTAATTATTTGAATATCTTTTTCTGTTAACCCATATTTCTGCAGTACATACAGCAAAAAAAAAGTGATCAATCGCTCCTATTTCAACAGCAACTTTCTTTCCTTTAAGATCTTTAATTGTTTTTATGCTGTTTTTTACAACTAGTGCATCGTTACCGTTAGAGTTATCATTGACCAAAATAACTTTAATTTTCATTCCCTTTGAAGCTAACGGAATTGTATCGCTAAGAGTCTGTGAATTAGCGTCCAGCTGTCCTGATGCAAAGGCACTTATAGAATCGCTGTAAGTACCAAACCACACAAGTTTCACATCCACTCCTTCGCTTAGAAAAAATCCCTTTTCCTGTGCAACATACCATGCAACCCAACCAGGCCAATCACTAACACCTAATCTGATAGGCTTTGCAATACTTAAAGATACAGAATCA
>Ga0272445_1000852_pt1 | contig 26037 bp, 28 predicted proteins | sample YNPCB0031_FD_194404 | JGI IMG/M metagenome (GOLD analysis project Ga0272445, IMG submission 194404) | Hot spring sediment microbial communities from Yellowstone National Park, WY, United States - YNP-CB-003-1 | ecosystem: Environmental > Aquatic > Thermal springs > Hot (42-90C) > Sediment... | reverse complement strand
GGCGATATTATTATTCTTAGAGAAACAGAAAGAGAAGCAAGAAAACTAAGTATAAGAAGATAGATCAAAAGCATCTGCTTGTAGATAAACAAATTCTCTAAATAATTCATATTAAAACAAAAATTGCTATATGACTGTTTAAAATATTCTAATCAAATATTGTTTCCAAGTAGATGATATTTGTAGACCTTAATGTTTACAATTAAAAGCTTCGCCCTTGGCTACTGTTTTAAGTTTCGTATGAGTCCATATAGCTTTATATAGTTTGATAATTGATGTTTCTAAAGATTTATAGGTTTTCTGAAGGGGTAAAGCAACTCGGGGAGGAGTTAAGAGCCCAAGACTCCCCCAGATGCTCAAGATGTGGGGTCTTTGGGGTGGTTCTGAGCGCTCCCCAAGCAGATGCAAACCCAAGTAGTGATGAGTGGAAATAGAGATGAAACAATGAAAAACACACCAAACCATATAAATCATATAAGAGCTGAACCCCTTTAGAAGAATCTGCATGGCTTTTTCATTCCTTATTGAACAATCAATTAGAATACATGTTCCCAAAGCCTATAAATATTCAATAACACCAATTATATAAAGTTATATAAAAACCCGAAATAATGGTTGAAGACATAACTAAAGTAGCTTGTGTTAAGCGATGGTTAAAAACATTTTTGAGTTATAAATATGTATGTATATTATTTATTGTTATGCTTTTGCTCTAAGCTCTTGGAATTTAGAGGTAAGTTCGTCTAGGTCGGCTTTTGCCTCTCCTGGTTCAACAATGCATGCAGATGCTGCTGAAACCTCTATACCTGCTGCCTCTCCCAGTCTCTTCTTACTTGGAACATATAGGTATGGCACTTTCTTTTCTTCGCATAAGAGTGGTAGATGAGCTACTACTTCAGGTGGATCTACATCTTCAGCGATCAACACTAGTTTACATAAACCTCTCTCAACTCCCTTTGTTACCTCATTGGTGCCTTTCCTTATTTTTCCCCCGCTTTCTCTAGCCTTTTTCAATGCTTGATATGCTTTTTCGGATACCTCTGGGGGCACCTCGAACTTTACGTAAAATGGTTTTGACATTCTTTTTCACCCTCTTTTTTATCTATATTATCACTTTTCTAAGCTATTGCTCTGGTATTTAAGGTATTTTGAAAATATCACTCATGTGTATAGATTATAGTAACATTATTCTTCTTAATCTCATCTATTCTACCAAAACCTACTCTAACCATCTGAACCGTTTCACCTATATTGCAATCTGCCAATGACTTCTCACCTACACATACAACTTTCCTTAACTTAGTACCAGAGGCCTTATAGATAGTGACCTTGATACTATTTTCTACAGATACCCATTGCACAATTTGAGCCCCTAGCTTCTTCGCATCTTCTAAACTTTTGCTGATATACTCAGTCTCAATAACATCATCATTAATGCTTAGATAGTGAATATTCGCAAGCTCCATCAATCTGATATAGCCTACCTTTGTTAAATTCCCTATGTCTTCTTTCGATATATAGACCTCCGGTTTACTTAATATAAGATCTCTAGTTCCTAGATCTTTTGTTGGATGATAAGGAATGGTTACTTTTAATGGTGTCTCTAAACCTTTTAGCAAGACTTTAACAGGGTTGCAAACCACAAAAACTCTCTTTGATTTTGAATCTAATATCTTTCTGTTTATAGATGAAATATTAACCCAGCTAATTTTTGCATCAATACCTCTTGTTCCAAGCTCCATTAATATTTGTCTTATGGTCTCTGAAGATATACCTCTTCTTCTAAGAGCAGAAATTGTGGCAAATCTTATATCATCAAACCCCATAAACTTCTCTGGTTTATCTTTAAGCTGTGTTTTTATCCAGCTCTTACTCAATATAAATCCCTCGATACCTACTCGTCCAAAATTTAATACCTCTGGATACTGCCAACCCATATATCTATATAGATACTGCTGTTTTACTGTATTTAACATATGCTCCCTTCCTCTAAGTATATGACTTATCCCCATGAAATGATCATCTACAGCTGCTGCAAAATTATATGTTGGCCACAGCCTATATCTATCTCCTGTTAATGGATGTGGATACCTTGTTGTATCTATAATTCTGAACATCACCCAATCTCTAACAGCTGGATCTGGATGGTGAAGCTCTGTCTTTATCCTTATTACAGCCTCTCCTTCCTTATATTCACCAACCAATATTCTTTCAAAGCGCTCTAAATGAATAGCTGGATCTTCATTTCGATGAGGACAGGCTCTTCCACTATTTCTAAACTCTTTAAAGATATTTGAAGAACATAGATCTACATATGCTGCACCCATCTCAAGAAGCTTTTTTGCTACATCATAATAAAGCTCCATTCTTAAACTTTGTATATATTCCTCATCCCATTTTACTCCAAGCCATTTAAGATCCTCTCTAATAAGCTCATAAGCTTCTGGCAACGGTTTTTTTATCCTAGGATCAGTATCTTCAAACCTCAATATGAATCTGCCATTGTATAGCTTTGCATATTCATAACTAAGTACAGCTGCTCTTGCATTACCAAGATGAATTACAAAATCAGGATTGGGGGCAAATCTAGTTACAACCAATTTCCACTTCTCAACATTTGGAAGAGGAGGTAGTTCCTTAGTTTCAATCTTTGGCTTGCTTTCGGTTATAGAAACTTCATCAGATAGTTTTTTAAGATCCTCGTCATTTAAACTATTAACATAATTTACAACATCTTTAACTATATCCTTAATTTCATTAAATGATGATCTGAGTTCCTTAAAACTGCCAACTACTTTATTAAAAACAGGTCCTATGGCAGCTTGTCCATGCTTTATTCTATTCTGTAAAGCATATCTCAACGCTATTTTTTTTACTTCTTCTTTAATACTTGCATCTAGAGAGCTCATATATCTTCTCCTCTTCAACTATAACCATAACCTCGTTTTGTATACCATTGGAAAAAACCTCACCTATAAACAATACAGTTCCCTTTACATGTGATTTAACTACATGTACCTCGTTTTTATTTGTAACCACATAAAATAGTTTATCACCAAAATCAACTTTATCTCCCTCAAAGACTAGAGAATGAACTTTTTTACCTTGCGCCTCAATAATCTCTATAGCGTTACCTGATTTAATATAGAGTAGCAGATCCTTATTTGGACAATATATAGCTAGGTCAATAAGTATTTTACGTGATTCAATATCTATTACATAGTCTATAACCCTCTCATATAATAGCTCTATAAATTCTTCATCATAGCTTTTCATAGGACTGCGACAGAAAATCCCTAATTTTAAATCTATATAGATTTTAGTTTTTTCATTCAATAAAATATTTAGGAAATGAGGATCGAGAGCCTTCGCCGGATCTCTTTTAATGACTCTAGCTTTAAATTTATCTAAGTCCTTCACATTTATAAAAGCTAGTGGCAAATTAAACAAAGCTTCTATCTTTTTATCATGTCTAGTAATTCCTTTTCACCATAAACTCTACAACTTCTTTAAACATTTCAAGAGCTTCTACATCCTCTGACTCTAGAGTTTTACTTATTTCAATTGCTTTTTTGGCATATTCTTCAGCCAAATTCTCAGCATATTCTATAGCTCCACTTAATTTTATAATCTCAGCTGCTTCATGCAACTCAGATAAGTCTGCATTTCTATTCCCTAAAACATCTCTAAGTCTTTTACTCTTTTTTCCATCAATTTGATTTAAAGCATATATTACAAGAATAGTCATCTTTCCTTCTCTAATATCACTAAATACAGGCTTTCCCAATACCTTTTCATCACCTAGTAGACCAAGTATGTCATCTCTTATCTGAAACGCTATACCAGCATTTATCATAGATTCTCTTAACTTTCTAATAACATCTTCGCTACCACCAGCTAAAACAGCCCCTATAGTAGCTGAAGATGCAAAAAGAGCAGCTGTTTTCTTTTCAACCATCTCAATATACTTATCTACATCTACTCTATCAAACACCGGTAACAACATATCTAGGGCTTGTCCTTCTGCCACTGTTATAGCTGCATCTGTAAGCATATCAACTGCTTTAACAATCCTATCGACAGCTACTCCATAATCTAGCGATTTGACTAGGCATCTATAGGCATAAGCAAACAATAAATCCCCAGATACTATTGCCATCTCGGTACCCCATACCTTATGAACTGTAGGTACACCTCTTCTGAATTCATCTCTATCTATAATATCATCATGCACTAGTGTAAAGGTATGTAGAACCTCTACAGCTGCTGCACCGGGTATTGCTATTTCTTCAGAACCGCCTGAGATTCTAGCGGATAAAACAGCTATCAAAGGTCTTATTCTTTTCCCACCTGCCTTTATATAATGCAAAGCTGAGTCGTATAAAGATTTAGGCTCTCCTTTTATTACTTCATATATAAGATCCTCAACTTTCTTAGATACTTTATTAGCGTAAGCTAAAAACTTCATTTTCTACACCATTATCATGTAGCAAAGCATGATATATAGGAGTTGCTATTTCTTATTTTAAGTTTTCTTGCACATAACCACTGTGCTAGAGTCCCGTGAATAAATACAGAAGAGTTTTTAAGTTCTGCAATATTTTTGGCCCCTGTGAGTACCATTGCAATTTTTAGTTGTGTAAGCAATGCCTCAATATATTCTTTTTCCTCATTTGATAATACTGCTTTAAGAAATGGTTGGGCAATACCTACAAGATCTGCTCCAAGAGCTATTGCTTTAGCTATATCTATACCTGTTCTTATACCACCACTGGCAATTACTATAATGTCAGACCCTATAGAAGATACCTCTACTATTGATGCCGCTGTTGGTATTCCCCATGTCTTAAACGCCTCCCCTACTTTACCATACTTCTCTCCCCCTCTAAGTATCTCTATTGTAACCCAGTTTGTTCCACCAGCTCCTGCAACATCAAAAATTCTAATACCTACACCGTAAAATCTCTCAGCAACTTCTCGAGAAAGCCCATTGCCAACCTCCTTAATTATGATCGGAATATCTATCTTCTCAACAATTTTCTTAAGCAGCTCAATCCCTCCTCTGAAACTTCTATCTCCTTCTGGCTGTATAAGCTCTTGGAGTAAATTTAGATGGATTGCAAGGGCATCAGCTTCTATAGCTTCTACTACTTTCTCTATCACTTCATAACTAAAAGTGGAAAGTTGAGCTATGCCGATATTTGCTATAACTGGTATATTATGTGCTATATCTCTCACAATTCTATATGTATAGCTAAGTTCAGGTTTTATGATCATTGCTCTTTGGCTACCAACACCAATAGCTAACCCATATTTTTCTGCTACCTCGGCTAACTTCTTATTTATATTAAATGCACCTTCGAAACCTCCAGTCATACCAGATATTATTATTGGTGCTTTAAGTCTATACCCAAGAAACTCAATAGATAGATCTATTTCATCTATAGAAATTTCATTATAGGCTTGGTGAATCATTATCACATATTCTAAAAGTGTTGTTAAAGGTCCTTGTGATAAGGGATTTATAGCATATTCTATATGTTCCCACTTTCTATTCTCTATACTCATTTTACAACCCTTGTACCATATATACTTTCACTACAGATAGCTCGAAATATATTTCCATTTCTCATCCCATTAAAAATATATACATCTATATCTTCCTTCTCCATGTATCTTAAACCAAGTAAAAGCTTTGTCTCCATGCCTCCTGTAACATCAATTCCTCTTACACCTTTAACATATAGAGAATCCAACAAACTTAACTTTAAAACAGGAATAAGCTTAGCATCTCTATTTACAGGGTCTTTATCAAAAACACCATCTACTGACGTGGCAAACAACAATTTAGATGGTCTAAATAATGACGCATAGTACCATGCGATCTCATCGCCAGAAAGTATCTCTGTTTCACCCTGTTTGCTAAAGATGATATCACCATAAAGAACAGGCACAAATCCTTTATCAATCATCAACATTAATGGTTCTTTAAAACCATGTAACCTATTCTCAGCTCTTAAAAACATTGCATGTGTATCTATAGGCAATGCTGGTAAGCCATAGAGATTCAACATATCGGTAACAATCATATTTAGCTCTCTCATAAACCATACAACTTGTGTGATGCTGTCCATAGAATGTATATCTCCATGTTCCTTTACAACATAGTGGCCATAGCTACCACCTCCATGCACTATTATAATTCTGTTATTACATCTTCTATATGCTTGGCTTAATTCCTTACTAATTCTATGTAATACAGAGTATTTTAGAGAAAATGGTCTTTCCTTATCTGTTATAAGTGCTCCTCCGATTTTCAATACAATTGTTATAGGCATATCAAGCTCCTTAACTACTCTATATCTGTTTATTTTTAAGATAGTTTAATTTTGTAGAGTACTATATGGCTTACGTCCGTGATAATCTTGTATAAATACTCATCGTTATATACTAGATGATCTATTCTAATCCCAAGAGAACTTCTCACAATTTCGTATTCTATAATATGGGCAAGTTTAATTAAATTTCTTATTTTCATCTCAATTTTAATATCAATACCTTGCACCAACTGTGAAATGATGTGAGACATTAATTTAAATAACAAAGAGAGTGTGTATTCATCATAAGGATTATTTATATATAAACAATTCTCATGGTTACATTGATACTCATTAATTTTCTCAATACTTAATAATGGAGCTACACTATGAATTATATCCTCATATCCCCTACTGATACAAAGTGTTTTAAAAAGATATGAACATCTAAGTGCCCTAAGATAACCAGGATCTATATTTAATATCTTCATATCTAATTCAGAAAAAACATTGAATAGATATACATAATTAATATTATTTATCGATAATATCTTCTTAAATATTTCACATTCAACTATAGGAAGAATTATAACTGATGGCAATACATCATTACACTTAAGATCTATATCTCCTTCAACACATTCTCTATTTATTCTATCTAGTACTATGTTTAATCGTTTTAGAATAGAATATTTAAAAACATTAGAATGTTTGCTAGCATCATTCTCATTGATGTATTGTTCACTGCAATGCTTCTTTAAGTTTAGTCGTACCTTTAAAATACATCTTAAATTAGATGGTGTTGCTATATAGGTACTAAAATAATTGGATATAGGTATACCAATAAGTGGAAATGGTGCCTGTACCTCTCTGAATATTACTATCTTCTCCATATCTATTTACGCCAATAGACACACTATACCTACAATATTTGAAACTCCAAGTATTGTTTCTAACTATCTGATAAAAATATTATGTTGTTGTTTCAAAAGCCTCAGGTCCTAGTGGAAGGTTGTCGTTGGGCCCCAATTCCCCTCTTTCTCTAAGTATCTGTCTAGCTAGAATCCAATATAATAACGCTAACGATTTTCGTCCTTTATTATTACCAGGAATTATTAAATCTATTCCCTCGAGCCTATTATCAGTACTTGCAAATGCTACAATTGGTATTCAAACCTTTAATGCTTCTTCTAATGGTTGCGAATCAATTCTAGGGTCCGTCAACACTATAATTTCAGGTTCATAGTACCATTCAAGTTTTGGATTTGTTAAAGTTCCGGGAATAAATCGACCTACAACAGGTTTTGCTTTCACAAACTCAGCAAATTTTAGTACTGGTTGTTTTCCATATTGTCTTGTTGCAACAACCATTATTTTTGCTGGGTCATATCTACTTAGAAATCTTCCTGCTATTCTAAGTCTTTCATCAGTTCGCTTTATGTCTAGGATATACAGACCATCTGGTCTTACTCTAAATACAAATCTCTCCATATGTTTTGTACAGGTATGTGTACCTATATGAACCCCTGCTTGTAGATACATCTCTAAAGGGACTAGAAGCTCAATTTGTTGGGAAACCATTTTCTGTTCTTCTGACATATTATCTCACCTCTACTTTACCGTACCATATTTCATCATCTCTTTAAACAATTCAATATGTGAAAGTAATATCCTTCTACAACAATATCTCTTTATACCTAAGTCATCTAGTACCTTTTTAGGATCCTCACCCTTGCTTACTCTACCATAGAATTCTTCCCACTTGGCGCCAATAGGGTAACCACATGTAAAGCATCTTACAGGTATCATCATAGCTTCTTACCTATATGATTTTTGTCTAAATCTTCTAGCGCTATATCTCATCCATTTTTCAGATTCTGTTCTTCTAGGATCGCCAGATATCATCGTTCTATCAAATTCCTTAAATACCTCTTTAAGTATAGGCATATTGAAGTATACTATAATTCCCCTTGCTATAGCATTTCTAACAGCATATGCCTGTGCTAATACACCTCCACCCTCAACTATAACATCAATGTCTATCGAGTTTCGTAAATTATTGCTTAATAGCATTAAAGGCTCCATCATTTTAAGCCTAGCTATTTCTATAGGCCATAACTCTAATGGCGTACCATTTACTCTATACCTACCATTTCCAGCCTTTATTATAGCTCTAGCAATAGCTGTTTTCCTTTTTCCAATACTTACAACAATTTTCCTACCACTAATTATCTGTGGGTATGCCCCTAAGACTTTAATATCACTCGGTGTTGTGCTCTCCATAGACATTATTCTACACCTCTCCATCCAAGTGCCTTAGCTATTTCTAGCACACTTATTACTGATTCTCTTCCCAGCTTTTCAGCGTTAATCTCAGCTATTTTTATAATCCTCTTTCCATTAAATTCCTTTGGCATACCTATATATGCTTTTACATTCTTCAGAAGCATTTTTCCTCTCCAATTATGTTTTGGAAGCATTCTCTTTATAGAACTCTTAAATATTGCAATAGGGTTTCTAGGTCTTTTCATTGACTGTTTATATGGATTTCTATGTGTTTTTACATTAAGCAAAAGCTTATAGCTTTCAATAACCATCCTCTTATCACCTGAAACCAGAGCCTTCTCAATGTTAACTACATGAATCCTAAAGCCCATTAACAATAGCTTAGCTACACAGCTGGCAAGACGTCCCAGCAATGCATTTTCTGCATCTATAACTATTTCTTCTTTCTTTGCATCACCTAATATTTTATATAGATCCTTTAAGCTTACTTCATATACGTTACTCATACAATCACCTTAACCTTGCTTCCCTTAGGATTCTCATTTAGAAACTCAAGTATATGTAGAGCTCTTCCCTCTGCAGCTTTAATTTTGTCTATAGCTTGTTTTGAAAAAGCCATAGCTGCTATTGTAACTTTGTGATTTATATTACCTGCCCCTAAAACCTTGCCAGGTACTATAACTGTGTCGCCATCCATTGAATATCTATTTATCTTGCTAATATTAACCACTACTCTTTTTCTTCTTGGCTTTTCAAGAAGCTCTGCTATATATTTCCATATCTTAGCATTGTTCTCTCTAGCAACTTTTCTCAATAATCTAATAGTTCTTCTCCAAGTATAGTTTGTAGGTCCGGTACGCTTCATTTATCTACACCTACCTTCCATTGCTCGACAAATTTAGATATGGTATTTAGCTCATTTAAAAGAATTTCAGCAGATATGCGAACTATTGTTTCAGGTTTTAATGAGCCGCTACTCTCAACTCTTAATATATTTCTATTCTCATCAATTAATATATTTATTGCTTTTAACGGACATGAATAAACACATTGTCTACATATAGTACATTCATATATGTTATTTACAACTATCTCTTTATTATCCATCGATAAAACTTTCTTTGGGCATACATCAATACATTTACCACATAAGTTACATAGAGACTTATCTATTGATATGTTTGGTATGTGTCTCACAATAGCTACATTTGATGGGCTCCACTTAGCATGTTCAAGTCCTCTTCCTATTCTTGCTCTAAGTTCTAAAGAAATTCTTTGCCCTGGTGCCAGGATAACTATAGGTATATTATCATAGGCTGGTTTAATATATGGATCTTCAGATTTTATGTTACCTGAGTATACAGTTACTTCGCTGTTATCTGCTTCAGCCTCTAGTATCATATGAACGTAGCACTTTTCACAAATCTCTGTAGAAGGTTTTTCAGTAGATTCACTGCATTTTGCACATATATCTGGGTCTATGCTCATTAACCTATCAAGACTTTCCTCACTTATTAAAGGAACCATACCAAGTCTATGTGCAAGAATTTCATCAAACATAGCCGAGGTGTTTACGATTATCATAACTTCATCAATAGCATATATTGGCACCTTAGCTAAGGAATACCTTCTTATAGCATTTAGTAAAGGAAGTGGCGCACCATCTAATATAAGCTCTATTTGTTCTCTATTCCATTCACGTAACACTAACTCCATTTCTGCTTACACCCTTCTACCACGTCTACCACCAGGTCTTCTAGTAGTATCATGTGGTATTGGCGTTACATCTTCTATACGACCAATTATAAATCCAGCTCTTGCTAAAGCTCTTATAGCTGCTTGAGCTCCAGGCCCAGGTATCTTTGGCCCATGTCCTCCAGGAGCACGCACCTTAATATGTATTGCTGTAACACCTTTTTCAATAGACTCTTGCGCAACTCTATAAGAAACCATCATAGCTGCATATGGACTTGGCTTCTCCCTATCTGCTCTAACAACCATACCTCCAGAACCTTTAGCTACTGTCTCTGCCCCACTTAAATCTGTTATATGTACCACAGTATTGTTGAAAGATGCATATATATGTGCTATACCCCATTTAAGTTCTCTGGCTGTAAATGACATATATCTACACCTATGTATGATTTTATGTAGCTTCTATTTCCTTACCTTTCAATAAAGGTGATGTTGGATATAGAGCTATATAGGGCTCTTCATCCCTTGTCACTATATGTCCTGGTGAAGTAATTCTTCTACCTCTAACAGCTATATGGCCATGCACTATAAGCTGTCTTGCTTGATGAGGAGTTTTTGCAAAGCCTTTCTTCCATACAATTGTCTGTAGTCTTCTATCTAGAATTGCCTCGACATTAATATTAAGAATGTCATTTATTTCAGCTGAGGTAGTATTTATTAGCCCAAGTTTATAGAGCTTTAAAGAAAGCTGTTGAAGTTGTCTTCTTTGCTCCTCTACTGGAAGAGTTAGTAATGCTCTAGCTCTATGCTTTATTCTTCTCAGCATTGTTTCAGCAATCCAAAGCTCTCTTTTATTTCTAAGTCCATATATTCCCATCAACTCCATTTCTCTTTGTAGACGTGTTTTAATCCATGGATGTCCAGGTGTCTCCCACTTTCTACGAGACTTTTTTGGATCTCCCATCAAACATCACCTTATTTTTGCTGTTGCTGAACCTTCTTTCTTTGCACACCAACGATAGGCCCAAGTCTTCCTGTAGTATGAGTTCTTTGTCCTCTAACCTTATACCCTTGAGAATGCCTCACACCTCTCCAACTCCTTATTCTAATCTCTCTATTGATATCATCTCTTACATAGTATATGAGATCAGAACTTACTAAATGTAAATCTTCACCAGTTTCATAATCTTTTCTTCTGTTTAGAGTCCAGGGAGGGAATCCGAACTTTTTGGGATTTCTAACCACCTCCTCAATTCTTGCAACATCCTCATCACTTAAATATCCTATCAATGTATTTGGATCTAAACCAAGTATTCTACATATTCCTATAGCCATATTAAAGCCTACACCCTTGATTTTTGCAAGTCCCCATGATAATGAAAGATCGCCTGGGATGTCTGTTTCTGCAATCCTAACTATATGTCTATATTCTGTAGCTGACATAATTATACTCCCTATTACCATAAGATAACTTAGTATCTATAACAGTTTAACAATATAAGTATATTTGAACAGTTTTTAAGCTAAAAAGCTTCTATTATACATAAAACCCATGAATATTTATTACACCTATTTTAAAATAAAGGTAAAAATAATAAATCATAGGTTTTAGACCCATATAACGTTTTTAGCGGTGAACTTAATAACAATATTGTTGATTATGCCCTTCAAAACACCTAAAATAGTTACACAAACATCAATAAATATAAACTTAACACCAAACCATCAATTTTGAAATGGTTCAGATAAACAGCTAGGTTAAACCTTTCTAAGATGTATGGCTCTAAAAAGTGAGGAATTTTAAGAATCTATGCCTTCAACTGAAATCCATTCTCGAGAGCGGGAATGGAGTTGGATAACAAGAGAAGGTTAATGCTGTTATCCAGCTCCCGAAAATATTTTTGAATATTTTCTATTACTCCATATATCCCAAGAATTAAACCTATCAATGATATAATGTATGCTATAAGTAATAGCATTAAATTAGATTCCAGTATTTTTATAACCATTAGAAAAGATATTATAAATGCTATAAAAAGTAGTAACATACCTGTAGCTATATATGATAGTCTAACCATAAAGCCAGCACTTCACTATATGATCTCCATCAACTATTAACGTTGGTGGTTCTTCTTTTCTACATATATCCATAGCATATGGACATCTAGGATGAAACCTACAACCAGGTGGAGGATTCAACAAACTAGGAGGCTCACCTGGCGGTATTTCCTTAAATGAGAATCTATTTGCTGGGTCTGGGTCTGGAATAGCTTTGATTAATGCCTGGGTATAGGGATGTAAAGGTTTAGTTAGAAGATATTCTGTTTGAGCCATTTCTACTATATGTCCTGCATACATAACAGCCACCTTATCTGAGAAATACTTTGCTGTTGAAAGATCATGTGTTATATATATTATACTTATATTATGCCTCTTTTGAAGCTCTCTAAATAGCGTTAAAATTTCTATTCTAACAGATGCATCAAGCATAGATACAGGCTCGTCTGCTATAATTAATTTAGGTCTTAAGACCAAAGCCCTAGCAATAACTACTCGTTGCTGTTGGCCACCACTAAGCATATGTGGATATTTATTTATAAAATCTTCAACAGGTATGAGCTTTACTTCTTCAAGAACCTCGCGAATTCTATGCATTCTTTCATCTTTTTTTATTCCATGTATGATTAGAGGTTCTTCGAGTATTTGTCTAATATTCATAAACGGTGGCAGTGCTCCATATGGATCTTGCTGTACATATCCTATTTCCCGTCTATACCATTTAATTTCCTTTCCTTTGAGAAATGTTACATCCTTATTATCATATATTATCCTACCTTTCGTTGGTTTATATATCCTTAATATTGTTTTACCAAGAGTCGTTTTACCACTACCACTCTCACCAACAATTGCAAGAATTTTGCCTCTTTCTAAATCAAAGCTAACACCATCTAATGCTCTAACATATCCTGAAATAACTAGGAATTTTTTTATTGGATGCCATACATATAAATCTCTAATACATAAAATAGCATTAGGATTACAGAACTCGGTTTCTTTACCTCTTTGCATAAAGCCAGCACCTTACATAGCTATTTCTTTCCATATCTATTATTGGTGGTTCTTCTTTTCTACATATATCCATAGCATATGGACATCTAGGATGAAACCTACAACCAGGTGGAGGATTCAACAAACTAGGAGGCTCACCTGGAATAAACCTAATATTCCTATTTTCCCTAAGAGTGGGGACACTAGAAAGTAATAGCTGTGAGTATGGATGTTGAGGCTCTCTGTAAAATTTATCAGCATAGCTATATTCAACTATATGTCCTGCATACATAACAGCCACCTTATCTGAAAGTTCGCTTGATAAAGCGATGTCATGTGTTATAAATATGTAGCTTACCTTCCTATCATTTTTTATCCTCTTTAGCAAATTCATTATATTAGCTTGTGTGAGAACATCCAATGCAGATGTTGGTTCATCTAATATAACTATAGACGGCTGTGTTATCAGAGCCATTGCTATAACTACTCTTTGTCTCATGCCACCTGATAACTCGAAGGGATACCTATCTATAAACTCTTGTGGTATTCCAACAAATTTCAACATTTCTCTAGCTTTATCTAGTGCCTCGTTTTTATTCATACCTTTGTGAATTATTAGAGGCTCTGCTAATTGTTCACCTATCTTTATTACTGGATTCAATGCATTCATAGATGCTTGTGGCACCATTGAGATCTTATTCCATCTAATTCTACTATCAAAATCTTTATCACTAAGCTTCATAACATCTTCTCCATCTATATATACATTTCCATCAAATCTATATATATTTCGAGGTAATAGCCTTAACAAAGCTTTTGCAAGAGAACTTTTACCGCTTCCAGACTCGCCAATAACAGCTAGTGATTCTTCATTATATAGATCAAGAGATGCTCCATCAACAGCCTTAACAAGACCTGCTCTAACTCTATAATACAGATAGAGCTCTTTAACACTAAGTATAGGCTTTACCAATCTACATCTCCCTTAATCTTGGATTGAATATTTTATCAAGTGCAAGACCAAGCATTGCAAACCCCAATGCTGTAACTAACAATAACATTGATGGCTCTAAAATCCAATAATAATAGCCCTTATAGAGAGCTGCCTCCCTAGCTGCATCTTCTAATACTCTACCCCATGTAACAGCTTGTGGATCACCTACACCAAGTAAAGCTAGTGCTGCTTCTAGAAACACAAAATCCGGTACTGAGAGAACAATTGATGGTATCATAGTAGGTAGTATCTTAGGTATCATATATCTAAAAATCATTCTAAAGCTACTAGCGCCGTAAGCCATAGCAGCCTCTACATATGGTAGCTCTTTTATCTGTAGAAACATTGCTCTGTAGCTTTTTACACCAGATCCAAAAATACTCAATAATATAACAACTAGTAGTAGCATCCATATAGTTATTTTATAGAAATACGATATCATTAACACCATTGGAAGAAATGGTAAAACCATAAGAATTTCAGTCATTCTTTGAACAATAAAATCAAGACTTCTTCCATACCATGCACTTATAGCCGCTATAAACATCTGCATAAATGTTATAGTAACCGATGCTATTAGCCCAAAAGCTAGTGCTATTGGTGCCCCCCAGAGAAGAGCTAAAGCTAGGTCCCGTCTTCTATGATCAGTTCCAGCAATTCCATACACCTTACCATATACTACCAGCTTAGCGTCTATCTGTACATTGTTAATATCCTCTTCACCCATAAGTATATCTATTATAACTCTATATTCACCCTTAGATACCTCAACGGTATCTCTATTAAGTATAGAGAGGTCTTCCTTGGCAAAAAGAGCCATAGTGATATCAAGGTCGTAACTAGGTTTTGAACCGATCTTTGATATTAGATTTGCATTAAATCTCTTAAGAAAATCTTCATCTCTTGAAATATAATATGCCTCATATCCTCTTAACAATCTTCTACCCAATATATATTCTATCTCACCAGGTTTTATCCACGTTATCTGAGTTGTGAATTGCTTTGTAGAATTTGAATATATCCTAAGAATTACTTCGCTTGGAAAATCGTCATATATATAGTTAAATGTAAATAGAATTCTTTGAATATATTTCCCACCAGAAAGAGAAATCGTAGTTTTATTTACATAGTTTTTCTGTTCTCTGCTATCCAATATTATATTTTCTGGAAGTTTTTTATGAGTAAAGAAGTTTACCCAGCTAGGCATAGCATTTTTAGGAAAGTCTTCCCAATATTCTATTGAGTTCCACCTTTTTATAGATTCTCCATATGGTATGGTAATCACAGCATATAGTGATAGTACAATTAAAGATGCAATTATTATTATTCCAACTAAAGCAGATTTGTATAACAATAATTCTCTAAGGAATTTACTGAGTGCTTTTATCATGTACCTACACCTCCTATTTTGATTCTTGGATCAATCAATACATAAATTATATCTAGCAGCAATACTGTAATTGCAAGTAGGTATGCATATATTGTAACTATACCTATTAGAACAGGCGAATCATTGTTTGCTATAGCTGCCCACATCAAACTACCTATACCTGGCCAATTAAATACGTTCTCAGTTATTATAGCACCCATCCATGATGAAATTAACAATAATGCAAGTTGTGTAACTATTGGTGGAAGTGTTGGTCTAAGTATATACTTTTTTTCTATTTCTCTAGCTGGAACGCCTTTAGCTTTTGCTAACTCTACGTAATCTTCGGATGAGAACATTAAAAAGAATGTTCTCATAGAATAAGTGTTTATCGCGAAATACGCTATAAACCATGAAAGCATAGGAAGCACCATATGTTTTAATACGCTTAATGCATAGAATAGTGGATGCTCTGGAGGTGGTGCATCAACTATTCCTCCATAAGGTAGTATCCCAAGCCATGATGCAAAAATCATTATCAAAAATATTCCATAGAACCATCCAGGCATAGAAGACAAAGGTGATAAACTTACAATAATCTTATCAATTTTACTACCATATTTTCTAGAAAGATATAAACCGCTAAACAAACTTGAAAAGAATAGCATGAGTTGTATAGATGTGAATAAAAGTATTGATGCTGGAAGTCTTTCGAGTATTATAATCCTTACTTGTTTGGATCCACTAGCACTTGTCAATCTATATGCTCTTCCAAGATTTAGCGTAAGTGCATCTATAAGATAGTTAAAACTTCTGTATATAAATGGTTTATCAAGTCCAAATCTTTTTATCTCTAACTCAATCATTTTCTGTGCAATTTCCTCGAGAACACTTTTATTGAAACCTCTATACGCAGGGTTGTTTCTAATAGATTCATAAACATTAAATTGAATTTCAGTTTTTATTATTTCATCAATAAATCCACCCATATTAGCAACAAGGATCACAATGTATATGGCTATAATAGTAGTTATTGAGATGGCTATACCTCTTATTATAATATACTTACCTAGTCTCTTTAATACATCATATCTATATCTACTAAACATCAAAATAAGCACCATACACTAATAAATATTTATTACATATTGCTTAAGTTATTTATATAGTAAAACAAAGGTTTAAAAATGTTCTTAATTGGAAACCGATGTTTATTCAGATCCTTTAGCTAAAGTTTAATTGTATTATATTTAATAAATAAAATAATGTTAAAAATTGATAGATATCTATGATGCCTTTTATCTTTTTCAATGTTAAATAACTCTATAAACTTTTAATACATTTATTTCAGTACTTGAGAATCTCAATATATATCAGGATACAAAATAGTGAAATAAAACATAGTCAACTTACTATTCATATCATATAACATAAAACTTGTTGCTATATCTATTTAGATTTGGGTAAAAGATCACATATACCTGCGGCCCTCCAGAATCTACCAACTATATTTTCAAGTCCCTCTATCTTTCTTTCTTTAAGCCATAAATCTGAATACTCCTTGGCAAGTGTTATGTAATCAGATACTTTTATATTTTTACTAAGAGATTTTAATACTGCTTCAAAGAACTTGTAAATAAAGTTAAGATCCTTTGGAAGTTTTATATCCTTGATGTCTTCTAATGTCTTTTCGATGTCATTCTTTAAATTCTCAATTTCTTCACCAGATATATATTTTTCTATTAGTTTCATTATTTCTGTTTTTAATAGTATATGTTTAGGAAGCCATATCCCCCATCTAATGCTCCATTTATTTATAACTGTATCAATTTCACCAAATAGTTTCCTAGCTCTCAACACACCATATTCTTCACCTGTCAAAGCAACCCATTTATCCTCCCAATTGCCACCGCCTTCAGCGTATTCCATAGCAGCTAATATTAATGGATCTAGAAATGAATAGAGACATTCTGAACCATCATCGCCCCATGCAGTTATTAGAAAACCATCAATACCTTCCTCTCTTGCAGCTTCTAAGAAATTTTTAAGGTTTTCAAGAGCAGTTGGAAAGTCTGGGTAATATCTATTCCAGTTCCATAGCGCAGGAGCGACAATCTGCTTAATACCTCTTTCTTTAAATAGTTTTATTCTCTCCTTAAAGTATTCTTTCGAATTTGGTGAATAATCCCAATTGACAATTACGGTCTCTTTCCATATATTGCTATCCAAGAGTTTTCTCCATTGCTCTTTTTCACTTTCTCTCAAATAAGCTGCTGCTATCATATCGCCCCATAACATAGGAATTTTATTTTTAGATTTGACAATTTTAATCATATTATAGTGGTGCATTTCATAGAGTTCAGGGCCCTTGAATGTTAAAAATTTGTCAAGGCTCTTACCTCTACCGAGAGCCCATGTTTCATCGCCTCCAATATGTATATATCTGCTTGGAAAGAATTCAACTACATCTTCAAGTAATCTATATACAAATCCTCTAGCTTCATCATCACTAACATTTAAAACTCCTTCTCTTGGATTATGCCATTCACTAAACTTATGAAATGGTGGAAGAATAAGTATGTTTTCCATATGACCACAAAGTTCAAGAGATGGTAATACCTCAATTCCAAGTTTTGCTCCATATTCTATAACTTTTCTAAGTTCTTCTTCGCTATATCTACCTCTGATAGAACCTATGTCTTTGTATTCTTTCCATGGGAATAAATCCTCTAGGTATATAGCAAGATAGTTGTATTTCAATATAAAGAGCCATCTTAAAAGTTTCTTCAATGTATCTACAGTAGGAACCCCACCTCGAGCAACATCTAAATGAAATCCCCTAAAACCAAATTTAAATGATTCAACAATTTTAACATGAGGTAAATAGTTCTTATTCTGTAAAAACAACTGAATTAGAGTGGCATAAGCTATTTTTTCGTTACCCCATATTTTAACAACATTCTTTTCTATGGCTATACCAGCTTCACCTTCACCCTCAATCTTAACTATATTCCAATCACCTACAGGGATGTTGAATTCTCTTGCCAGAAATTCTGGAAAGTTGATAAACCCATTGAATTCAAACCACTTACCTGTAAATTCAATGGATCTAGGTTCAGGTACTATGTAGATATAATTTTTTTGATGCATTATTAGCTACACCAATATATATTGCATCGAATTCAATATAAAAATGTTAAACATAAACTATAACTAAATGCTATAAAAATGGTTTGAGTCCTGTATATTAGATTTATTGAACATATATTTTTATTTAATCTGATCTTCATTTTTATAGGTTTTTAACCATGTCTAAAAAGCTTAAAATAAGTTTTATAGGTCTAGGAGGCATAGTTTCATATGCCCATTTACCGGCTATAAAGGAACTCGGATTTCAAGTCGATAGTTGTGTAGATATTGATGAATCTAGAACAAAAATGTTTGTTGAAAAAACAGGTTGTAAAGGTTATACTGATTATAAAGAAATGCTAAGAAATGAAAACCCTGACGTTGTATTAATAGCTACGCCAAATAGTTTTCATGCTCCAATAGCTATAGATGCTTTAGAGAATGATGCACATGTATATATCGAGAAGCCTATGGCTACAAATATTGAAGAGGCTTTAAAAATTGTTGATGCAATGTATAAAAAGAATAGGTTTGCTGTTGTAGGGCATAATGGCCGATTTGATTATAAAACCTCTACAGCGGCTAAACTTATTCATAGAGGTGTTATTGGAAAAATATATCATGTAAGAGGTTTCATACTTAGACAACGTGGTATACCCCCAGCTCCTACATTTATAAAGAAAAGTCTTGCAAAAGGCGGTGCTGTATTTGATATTGCTTCACATGCTGTAGATATGCTTCTTTATCTATCTGGGTATCCAAAACCATTAACTGTTAAGGGATTTACATATAGAGCCTTTGGAAATAGATTAGACGAGTTTGGTATGAATTATCCACAACCGCCTCAGCCAGGTATGATATCTGAAGTTGAAGATTTTGGCTCTGCATATATGATATTTGAGGATAATATCGATATGTATGTAGAAGTTAGTTGGGCCTCATATATAAAGGAGAATAAAGTTGAGTATGTTGTTCTTGGTGACAAAGGTGGAATACATATAGATACTAATAGTTTAAGCTATATATCCTCTATTGAGAAAGAGTTCTTTATAGCTTCTCCACCATCAATACCTCAAGTAAATAGCTATAAAGAGGCTTGGAAAGCATTTTTAAAGGCCATCGAAAACAACGATAGATCACTTCTTTGCCCCATAGCAACAGCCGAACAAGGTGTAATTGATGTTGCTATTCTTGCTAGCATATATGATTCTTCATTAAGTGGTAAAGAAATTAAAATTGATTTACCAAATCAATTGTTTGAATGCATTAAAGAGCAACTTAAATGTTTAAAATAGGGTGGGTATCGTGGATAAATCAATATTAGTTAAATATGCTGTTGTTGGTGTTGGAGGTCACGGATTAAATAGGCATCTAATTCCACTTCTTAATGTTTCTAACGCTAAACTTGTTGCTGTTGCTGATATAAATAAATCCAGATGCGAAGAAGTTGCTTCTAAATACAATGTTAAATGCTATGTAGACTACATGGATATGATTAGTAAAGAAGATATTGATGCTGCAAGTATAGTTACACCTACTGGTTTACATGCAAGTATCGCTATAGATATGCTGAAAAATGGTGTACATGTTCTTGTTGATAAACCCCTTGGTTCTAACCTTAATGAGGTTGTAGAGGTTGTCAAAGCAGCTAAGAAAACAAATAGAAAGCTTATGGTTGGCTATTGGAGTAGATTCTCACCTGCTTTACAATATGCTATTGAAGTCTATAGAAAAGGTCTTCTTGGAGAGCCATATTATGCTTATGGATATCTTATTAGAAGAAGAGGTATACCTGGATCGCCAACATTCATCGACAAAACGTTATCAGGTGGAAAAGGCGCTCTTCTTGATATAGGATGTTATATAATTGACAATATTCTTGCTGCAACAGGGTTCAAAAAACCATTAACTGTCACAGGTGCTACCTATACCAAATTTGGTAATATAGCTGATGAAATTAAATTTAATTGGGGTTCTTGGGACCCATCAAAATTTGATTTAGAAGACTTTGCTGTTGGTTTTGTAAAGTTTGAAGGTGGATTAACAATGGTTTTTGAGGTTGCATGGGCGGCAAATGTATCACATGTTGGCGAAGTCGGCTATATGAAGGTTCTTGGTGATAGAGGTGGTATTGAGGCAAAGGGAGACGAGGCTATGAAGGATGTATCATTTCATAGTAGATCAGAAAGCTTTCTATATGATTCAAAACCTATTCTAAAATCTGTTAATATGGCTTTTGAAATGATTAAAGCATTTATATATAGCATTATTGAAGATACAGAGCCTCCAGTAACAGGACAACAAAGCGTTATACTGCATTCAATAATAGACGCAATATACACTTCTTCTACAACGGGAAAAGAGATAAAAATAACTTTACCTGAAATATGATCTATGATTCATTTTTTAATTCTTGCGTATAATGGTATATAGCTTTCAACTTGTGCTGGATCAAATCTTATTTTACTTCCCTTTTCTGCAGATAGATATGTATGCATCATTAATTGAACAACAAAGTATCCGTCATACCAATTCTCAAGAGGCATTCTTCCCACTAGGAATGATTCTACTATATGCTTATCTTCTGCTTGGTATCCATAGGTTATAGCCTCATCTGGTATTATGGGCATTAATCCTTGTTCAGCATTTTGTTTCTCTATAAACTCCTCAGATGGTGGTATCTTTATATTTCTACTAATGAATGTGAAAAGCTCTGGTTGTAAGGTGTTTATATATAAGCTGTATTCAGGTCCTAGAACCTCAAATGATAGCCTTAATCCCGCTCCCACAAAAGACCACGAGGTTCTGGTCTCTGTCAATACAATATTCCCTTCATCATCCTCATATGTTACTATGGCTAGCGCATAATCCTCTGCAGGCTCTTTTGAAAAATCAATTCCAAATCTCTTTTTAAGATCCTCAACATATTCACTTCTAAGCCATTTCAATATAGCAGTTTCTCCATATACGTATTTAGGTTTTAAACTATTCTTACCCTTTCTAGGATCGTAGAGAACATACCTTGCTGCTTCTAAGCTATGGCACATCATATCTAAAAGTACACCTCCACCCGATATAGATGGTCTCCAAAACCATGCATTATGAGGGCCAGCATGTTCCTCTGCAGCTCTTGCTAGATATGGTCTACTAGAATATTTTGCACCTATATTCCACACAACCTCCTTACCTCTCATTACTGAAGGCATAAAGACTTGGTTCTCTAAATATCCATGTAAAAGCCCTGACTTCTCAACAACATTTAACATCTCTTTAGCCTCCATAACATTTCTAGCAAGAGGTTTCTCAATAACAACACCTATCAAGTTACCCTTTCCCTGTCTAGCTTCTTCAGCAACATATTTAGCATACATAGCATGGGTGTCATTTGGTGTTAGAATCCATACAGCATTAACACCAGGGTCCCTCAGTAAATCCCATACATCACTATAAACTTTGGGTTTTCCTAGACCAAGCTGTTCAGCATATGATGCTAGCTCCTTTGCCTTCTCAACTGTTCTAGAATATATAGCTACCACATCACCATTTCTAATATTTGCAAATGCTCTTAAATGAAATCTCGCAACGAAACCCGCTCCTAATATACCTATACCTAATTTATCCATAGATTTCACCGATATACATGCTGTTTATTCTGAATTTAAAAATGTTACAACTCTATCTGCTTTAATTATCTAATACGAAATATGCTTAATAAATACAAAACTCGTTGTATTAACAATAATAAGTATCAGTTGTACCAACAATGTATGTTTTTTATATAGTAGCTTTGGTTTTATATGGTTTCTCTTTAGATAGAGACCTTCAGTAAAGAATGCTGTAATTTCATCACTACGTATAAATAACATTGCTAATGTTTTCCACATCTTCTCATTCTTTAACTTATGTATATATATCATTTCATATGCTTCCTTAAGAAAATGTGGTAAAACCCTCATAAGTAGTATTAGTGTAAAAGTAAGTTTTTTTGATAGTAATTGACTTATATACGTCAATTCAAATATGTTGATATTATGCATCACAAAGAGTATTGCTAGTGCTCCTACTTCAGCCTTTATAAATATCGTTAAAACATTAAATATATCAATAGGCTTTGCCATAATATAAAGCGCTAATACATTTGATAAAGACATCCATAGGGAAGGTATGGCTACAACTAAAGCACCGTATAATAATTGTTTAATCATTGAATAGAGTATATAATATATCGTAATTAATGTGATAGGTATTATTGATAGAAAAGGATTTTTGATAACAATCAATATTGATATTATTGCAAATAATATTAATATCATTGTTGAACCCATCCTTGATTCTGTTAATCCATAAAGAAATAACGATCTTGACAAAAGCATTATAGATCTTGATAGTATGCTCATAGAACTAGACCTCATAAGAGTTTGTAGCTATAGCACCTATATCATCACTATGACTTGCAATAATTATAGTTGATCCATTTTTAACCAGCCTATGAATTATATTTAATATGTTTAAAGCATTCCATGGATCTAAACCTACTGTAGGTTCATCTATTAATAATAGCTTTGATTGCCTCATAAATGCAGAGACTATAGCTAGTCTTCTTCTCTCCCCACTACTTAAGAATGCAATTGGTGTATACAAAGAGCCCTCTAAATTTACGAGTTTAGCTATTTCAATTCCATTTCTAAGCTCTTCGACAACTATTGGATTAGATATATAGTGTAAAGGATTTTCAGGTATGAACTGTATGTTCCTAGGTCTTTTAATATAACCTCTCGACGGCTTTAATATTCCTGCCAATAGTTTTAACAATGTTGTTTTACCTGATCCTGAAGACCCTTTTATCCAAATTACTTCACCAGAGGTAACATTAATATTAAAGCTCTTTATAATGTAGTCATTGCTATCTGGATACTTATACCATAGATCATATACTTCAAGGATTGTATCTTTATTTTTACTATTTTTATTTATTTTTAACTCTCTATATTTCTCTCTTAAGCTTAGAAGTTGATGATATATAGGAGTTTCATAGACGTTATCAAATATTTTTGCATATCCATCTTCAATATAGAGGATGCTATCTACAATCCTAGACCATAATTCAACATTGTGATCTACTATTATCAAGCTTAAACCATATTCCTTTAATTTTTTAACAGTATCTACTACAAGCTCTTTCGATTTTTTATCGAGATAAGATGTTGCTTCATCTATCAAAACAATCTTTTTATCTGATGCAAATGCCTCTATAAGTGCTATCCTCTCAGCCTCACCTGCACTAAGATTTGTAGATGATTCCCAAAGCTTGTGATATATGCTAAAAGTCTTAGCTAAGCATTCTATATATTGTTGATTTTTATAACTATGTATAAACAACTCTGATATTGGATAAGGTGCTGAAATTGAAAACCATGGTTCTTGAACAACATAGTGTATGTATTTAGATGCCTCACTACTACTATGTATTTTCTCTCCACATATCTTTATTCTCCCAACTACATTGAGATTGTAAAGCTCTTTAGCTATACCTGTTAAAGCTCTTAATAAAGTTGTTTTACCACATCCAGATCTACCTGTAATGAGAAGTGCTTCTCCTAAGTGGAGAGTAAAAGTTATATTTTTTAATATAGGTCTACTGCAAACCGATACCGATAGATCATTAACTTCTAAAACCTTTTGCTTTTTCAATGAATTGCACCACAGGATAAGCAATAAGTATACCCACAGTGAATTGCCCTATATTAACAGGCATTTCAAATATTGCTGCTATAGCCTCTCTTCCAAGGATTAGTGGATTTGATATGAAGTATTCATAGAAAAAATAGCCTAATACCATTATTCCACCTCCTATAGCCATTGGAAATACATCTAGTCTTATTCTAGCTAAAACTGCTATTGATAGAAATGCTATAGCAAATGCTATGATTAGCCATATATATGCAGGTAGAACTACTCTAAACGATGGAATAGGTAAAGTTATACCAAACAATGTAGTGGGAGCCCAACTAAATTCAGCCTCTATAGCACCTCCTCCAAATGATAAAAATATAGCAACTATTAAAGAAATCATCATCCCAGTAAAAACTGTTGCCATTCTCATCAATGTTGAACCCCTATTACGAATATGCATAGCAAGCTTAGATACTACAAAGCCTTCGCAAAACTTTATAACAAATGTAGCAGGTGCAAAATACCAATAACCAAGAAATAGATCTGCTAATGCGGGACCTAGACCTGATGAAACTGCTGCAACAATTGGTGAAGACATAAATGCTATCACATAAATTGATGCTTCTCCAAGATTAAAATATCCCCCTGTTGCAGGTGTTTCAATAACAAGTAGAACTGTCGCTATAAATGTGATAGCAGTATAGACTACAATTCTAACAATATCTTGGAATTTCATAGATATTACCATTATACATTACATAATTCATATATTTAAACTTTAATCGAAGTATTTAATCGAAGTATCACTACATTATATTACAACTGAAAGCCTCGCCTTTTAAGGCGGGGATGAGTAGAAGGGTTTATAAGGTGTTCTTCGCTTTAATTGTTCTTATTGATGAACATTAAAGTTTTTGAGCCAATGGCAATGATTGATAATATATCCATAGCCGAGCTCCAATCAGGGTAACAGCTAGAGACCCAGCCCAGGCTAAATCCTCAGAGAGGGGAAATGTAGCTTCAAACCTCCCCACCTTAACAGGAACCCTCACCCTTTAGGGCAGGGGAAGGTCAGACTTTTAATAATAATCATATAATAATCTGATTTCTCCTGTTTGTCTCTAGATGTTTATTCTCATTGATTTATGTTTGTTGTATCTAGAGCTTCTCTAATATCCACTTTTAAGCACTATGCTTTACTTACAGCTACAAACCTTGTGCTAAAATGCTTTTATAAGTGCTGTATTGTAGCATGTTAAACCTTTCTACTCATCCCCACCTTTCAAGGTGGGATTTTCAGTTGTAATAGGATCAGTATTTTTATCCGTTAAATGCCTTTTCATCATATTTCAGTTCCAGGGGTACTCTTCATAATGCTTTTCAGCAAGATTTGCACTACGCTATTAGCCATATTTTTCATTACTTTACGCACAGTTTTGTGTGAACTATTTTGAGCATGCTGATACCAGATATAGCTAGTGCAGAAAAGTGGAAGATGTTTCCGTGGAGATATGGGTAGGGCTCTA
>Ga0272445_1000845_pt1 | contig 26224 bp, 26 predicted proteins | sample YNPCB0031_FD_194404 | JGI IMG/M metagenome (GOLD analysis project Ga0272445, IMG submission 194404) | Hot spring sediment microbial communities from Yellowstone National Park, WY, United States - YNP-CB-003-1 | ecosystem: Environmental > Aquatic > Thermal springs > Hot (42-90C) > Sediment... | reverse complement strand
CCTTGGCGATGACCTGGCGCACCAGGTCCGGCCGGGCCATCGCCTTGCCCAGCAAGGACTTCCGGGCCAGTTCCAGCATGGATTTCTCCGTGCCCACGCTGACGAGAGAAGCCATGGTGCGGACCAGCACCTGCCCTGGCCGGGCACGGGCCGGCGTCGGCACATCAGTCAATTGAAGCGCACCAGTCTTGTAATTCTGAACAATTTGCTTCATGATTACCGACGAATGATCTCTTCTCCCCCCTGCTCCTTCCGAAACTCAACAACGACCAAACAACAAAACTTCTTGAGCGAAGGGAACTTTCTCAGGAGCCATTCATCCAGCTTGTCCAGACGCATGGCTTCGGTAAGCCCATCGCCGATAAACTTCCTAACCATGGAGAACAGCTGGAACTCCCTCCAGCGATATTCGGCGAAGTTGCGCCCCATGGTATGGATGTCATGATAGGTTAGAGGATGCTCTGTACTTTTGTCCTTCACCAAGCCATGATGCACAATGAAAACCCTTTCCCTCGCCCAATTCAATAGAGTATTTCCGCCAAGAGGCTCAATGAAAATGGCCAGGGCTCGGTTTTTCATCACACGCTGGAGTGATATGTAGCTCTGCCAAGCTCCACATGGTAAAGGATAGAAATCCCCACGACAAGCTCAAAGGATTGATCCGGATACTCCAAATCCTCGGCCATCATCTTCCTAAACTTGCATGAATGAGAGACACCATTAACTTCTGCTCTCAAGGAAGCTACCTCAATAAGCTTTCCCGAGATATCAAATCCCTCAACCTGTGCTTCCTGTTTGGCGAGATATACACCAAGCCATCCACTTCCGTAACCATAGTCAAGCACTTTTTTGCCATTGACAGGGCCTATCTTCTCCATCATGCACCGGAAAGCATCCATAGAGCCCGCAAGGAAGCGCGCAGGCTCCTGCACAATGAGATCCTCGGTGCTGAGGAGACGTTGAGCAACGGAGTCGTAGAATTCTTCTTCGCCCATTCTGTGTTTTACCACGCTAGCTTCTCTGTTTGCTAAGAAAGCCTATGTTCCTCAAGGATCTGCCTGTAAAGTTCTTCAAGCCGATCTACTGTCTTCTGAATGGAGAATTCCCTCTCTACCAGAGCTCTGGCTCCCATAGCATAAGTTCTCCTCAAATCAGGATCACAGAGCAGTCGCTCCAGGGCATTGGCGATGGCAGTAGGCTCAACTGGCGTTACTAATCCTGCTTTCTCCCTTATTAACTCGGCGACTTGGCAAGTTTCAGTAATGACTACTGGTAAGCCGCTTGCGATGGCCTCCACAATAGCCATGGGGAACGTATCAAAACGACTGGGCAGAACAAACACATCCGCAGCCGCATAAGCGGCTCGCACTTCACCGTCTCTCAGAAGTCCAGTAAAAATCACTCTATCGGACAGACCGTATTTTATTGCTAACTGCTGCACATAATCCTGGTACCCATCATTTGGACCTGCGAAAACGCAGTACACGTTGGGGACTTTGAGCCGGGCTAAAGCCTCTACCACTAAATCCGGCCCTTTCTTCTTGTCGAGGCGGCTTAGGAATAGCACCAAATAGGCATCAAGCGGAATACCGAAACGTTTTCGGAAGCTAACGCCGTCCTCCTTCCGTACGTGCCAGGTGCTCAAGTCAATTCCATTGCCGATAACGGTGATCTTATGCCGAGGAATACCTACTGACTCGCATTCAGAGATTTCCTCAGAGCTTAAGGCAATCACTCTCGCAACCTTGCTATAAATCCTTCGTCCTATCACCCTATCGTATATTCGTTTTAGTCGATGAGACCGGAGTCCATATGTGAAAGAGCCATGAGCCTGGATAATGTATGGGATTTTCGCATATTGTGCGTAGAGAGCAGCAACTAAGGTTGTGAAAGCACGTGCCTCATTAATGTGAATGATGTCAAATCTTTTGCCTTCACAATATAAATAACGAATTATACTCCATGAGAAAAATGGTCCAAAATTGCCCTTCCACCATGGTATAAACCAATTATTGTGATAAACTACTCGCACACCTTGATCTTCACGTTCAATAGTATCCGGTGCGATTTTGTTTTTCTTGTCAAGCCGGTTAGTGCAATACACGGTTACCGTATGACCCCGTCTCACCAGCTCCCGTGCATTGCTTTGCACCACCTTAACCGGCCCACCAAAGGCAATGGCCGGGTCATATGCTAAAGTCACCATAAGGATATTCATAGCGATCCTCTTCAGAAGAATTGCTTTCGTTTGGTCACATAATGAACCGCATCTATAAACGCTTGAGCGTAGCGGTCAAGCCCAAAGTCTGCTATAGAATGGGTGATTGCTTCCCTATTAAATGCAGGGCTTTGAACAATTTTAAGTGCTTTCTGAATCCCTTCTCGCAAGCCAATCGCATCAGTTGGATCTACTATAATCCCATTTCTTTCTTCTTCTATTAAATCCCAGGCTGCACCAGCATATCTTGAAGCCACAACAAATACTCCACTTGCCAATGCTTCGCTTATCACAATTGCATAAGGTTCGCGCAAAGAAGGAAGTACAAAAATATCAGAAATAGAATAGAACTACGCCAATTCTTCTTTTTCTTTAAATCCAGTAAGGACCACCCTGTCACTAAGACCCTGTGCTTCAATTCTCTTTTTAATCTCACCTTGTAAAGGGCCATCCCCCACAAGCAAAAGAGACCACCTTTCGTTTTTTAGACCCGACAGAGCGTCAAGTAACTGGAGGATACCTTTCCTATGGATAAATTGACCCACATAGAGGAGAACAGGCTTTTTAAGACTGCTTCTGAGCTCCACAAATTCCGCTGTCTTGCGAAATTTTAGGGTGGCTTCCCTTCGGATCTCAGGAACAGCCAGAACGTGTCTTCCGGTGATGCCGCGCATAAGGCTGGCACCATCTCTCTTAGCCAGGTTATTCCTCCACCTAATTACAGGTGCCGTGCCATCTATGGCGATGCGCATGGCTGATTTAGTCGTTTAAATAGGATGATCTCTGGGATTTTTCTGCTATTTTAACGAGAAATTGATATACACGTTGCCCCTGAATATCCCAGTTTTTGAAATTTATCACATACTCCCGGCCACGTTGACCGATGATCTTCCGCTCCTCTTCGCTCAGAGAGCACACCTGTTCGATCAGGCGCGCCAACGCCTGAGGGGTCTCCTCGCGCAAAAGAAAGACCTTATCCCCGTATTCCTCCGCTACGTGAGCCGTAGCTGTGCTGATTACTGGTCGACCACTAGCCAGATATTCTAACAACTTAGATGGAAAATTGTATTTGTTTTCAGGAATATTGGAAGGACGTGGATTAATTAACACGGTCGCCCGGCGTAATAATGCGCGGTATTCATTGTCAGACAAAAATCCGACATATGCGATCCGATCATCTTGCGCTACGGCTGCCCGCACTTTCTCCTCCCACTCCCCGCGGCCACTAATGACTAGCCGATAATTTCCCTTAAGTAATTTAAAGGCGTCCAACAACAAATCTATACCCCCATATCGGTTAAGAGATCCTGTATAGACAATCAAACACTGATCTTCAACAATCTCGTCTGATTGATGCACATCTTCCCATCTGGATACGTCAATACCGCCTTCGAGGCACATCCCATGTATTCCTTTGCTTAAATCCATTAGTGCCTGCTTAGAAAGCGCAATAACTCCATCACATTTCTGAAGCAGAGATCTCTGCAGCCAATTATTAGGTGAAATGTCTGCCAAGATAAGGACAACAGGAATTCCACGTAGCTTTCCAGCCCAAAGGACAGGCGCCAAATATGACACAAGAGGGTTGTAAACAAGAATAACATCATACGATTCTGTTTTGGTTTTAGAGAGAACAATTTTCGTAAAAGACAATAAGATGGACATCCGCTTAAGGAACGGTAAATTAAGAAAACCAGGAGCAAGGGCCTTAATCCGGTCGCATAGGACATAGCGGCGTGATGAAACACCAATCGGTCCGCGAGGAAAAGCCGGCACCGGTAATAAAGATATAAACTCAATATCTCTAACACCCGCCTTCAATAAACCCTTTGCCAGACCTATTTGGAAGTTATTAGCAGCAGCCGAAAAGGCGGAAGATTTCATCCATAAATCTGGAGGAGAGGCTGTGCCAATAAACAATATACGGATTGTATTATCCGTTGACATGTTTATCTATACTACTCTATGATAAATTTAACAATTGATCAAGAAAACGATTGACGACGGTCGATGTCTCAAAGCGTTCACAGGCGATCTCACGTGAGCGCATTCCCATGACTCGCAGGCCGTCACGGCCGACCGCAACGGCCTCGAGGACCGCTTTTCGCATTTCTTGAGGTTGGGTTGGATCAAAAAGCCAGCCGTTGCGTCCCGGCTCAATGGCCTCAGGCCAATTACCCACATTTATGGAAGCCAACACCGGAAGACCCGCCCACAAAGCCTCGATGATCACCAGAGGATTAGGATCGCGGAGAGAAGGAAGGATCACAAGATCCGATATGGCGAACAATTCGATCATCCTTTCCGTGTCTTGATAGCCAAGCATCTTCACCCCATCCATTTGTTTTATCAGTTCTGCGATGTGATGGTATAGCGGTCCATCTCCAGCGATAAGAAGGCGAAGTCCTTTCGGCCAATCCTCACTAATAGCCTTAAGGAGTCCTACAATATTCTTCTCAGGTGCAAGACGACTTGGCAATAAAGCCACGATCTCATTCTGGGAGATTTTGTATTTTTCCCTAATCTCTCGCGAGTATACTCGAGTCTTTTCTACACGATCCCGATAAATTCTTTCGTCCACGATATTAGGCAACCAGATCTTTGGAAGTTGAACTTTCAGAGAAGAATCTGCCCATTCTTGGGCGATTTTTCCTGGTAATACCAACGCATCAGCCCTTGAAACAATCCAATTGCGTAGCCATGCCACCAAACCCGTGCGGTATTTCATTGAACGTTCATTGGCCTCCAGCCACCATAGCCTTAGACACCGGGGACCAGCCCACCTTGGACTGACGGCGAGAAGAGCCGTTGTGGGCATTGCCCAGGAACCACCGAGCATCAGCCAATTGGGCGGTCGGCGCCAGACATTGTAAAGGATAGTAGGGTTAATATGAAAGGGGATACCTCGCCAATAAGGATGCAATCCCCAGTGCACCTTGTGTGGAAACCCCCAGCGCGATGAGTCGAAACTCCAATAACGCCATGGCTCTGTTTCGGCCATAAACATGACCTCAAGCGATAGACCCTTGGGCCGCATGATACGATATAAATGTTCAAAGAGATGTAGACGATAAGGACTAGGAATATTAGTAACAATTACTAGCCGATGACCATCTATAGAACTCATTTCAAAATCCTCCGGAGGATGAGGAAGTAGATGGGGTAGAAGAACCCCTGAAAGGTAGAAAGAAGCCTTTCATGCCGAACCATTTGCCTTTTTGAAGCTCATGCATCACACATGATCTCGGACATACTGGGTTATGCTAACTCTCCACCGATGCCACGAAGCTGACTAAATCCGAACAAGGTCTATGGGTCGATTCAGTGGGACTGAGATGTAACAAAAGAACCACCAGGATCAAGCGGGATAATCGCAAAAATGAACCAGACAAGTACTTTACAGATCAAACTTATTCCCTTTCAGGTCGCTGAACATCTCGTCGATCTGCATTCGACTACGATAGGCCCTCAAGGACTCCTTCTGGGAGGAAAGATAGGTGACCCGCAACCATGGGTTATCCTCGCTCTTTTCCCAATGGGCCAACCGGTTCGTTGAGCGCCCGTGCGTGCGAGTCAACGGCCCCTGGCCCAACCACCGACGCTGACCGGACTTCCGAATCCCATCCTCGAAGCCCCGCCCCTCGTCGCCGGAAAACTGAATCCGATGGCTGGCTTTCTACCGCAGGACATCCCGCCATCCTCCCAATTACCGGATGACCCCTACAGTGCCGAGCTCCCTATCGCCTATCTGCAGGATCGAGAAGCCTGAGGGAATCAACCGCCGGATATAGACCTGCAGAGCCCATTGCAGGATGTCCAAACTGTGGCCTCAGGGGATCTTGGACTACGTCCAGGCGATCGGAATAGCTCTGGGTGGAAAGCCAGACTAACGACCCGCATAGGGCGATTGGGTCGGGTGGACAGAGCGACATAGATGGATCCCAACCACGAGCCAACTCACATCTCGCAGGGAAGTGATCCGTTCCTTAGGGCGAAGCTACATCACCCGCCTCAACAAGACAGAACGCAGACGATTGACCGACATCCCTGTCCTCCTTGCGTGGAAGACAGATTTCAGATGGGGTCTATCTCACATAAGCCGGCTCCTAGTTAACCGTTCTTTACTTAAAAGTGCCAACTCTTCCCATCCAGTGCTCAGAGATATATAATGTAGGGCAACAACAGACAGTTATCCTACCTTAAACCAACGACGCAACAAGAAGGGAAGATTATCTCGCCCGCTCAGCCCTCTTTAACGGCGGGTCAATAGGCAGTCTCCCCACATTTATAGATAATGGCACGGTATGGATTAATCGAAACACCAGGCAAGGGCCGAAGAGGGAGTTCAACCTTCCTCAATAAGAAGCAATGCTGTTCAAGATGGGTCTTAAATATCCGGGAGAGATCATTATAAAATCCCGCTAGTTCGGGATCAAGTGGTTTGTAGATGTAACTCGACAAATGATCAAGAGGTCCAGGCAGTATAATGTAATCAAAGTCCTGTAATGGGAGATGTGTGTTCCCATACATCTCCAAACTATATAAATTGGAACCTGAGGCTGTTAAGCCGTACCATAACGTATAAGGTCCAAGCACCTCATTGCCAGGTGGAATGTATTTTCCTATCTCTTGGTTAAAACGAAAGACATCCCTGCCATCCCATTGAATTAAGGCGACAGCATATCTAGCAGGTAAACCGGTCAACAAGAGATTGACACCCACAAGGAATATCCAATTATAATATAATGCTCGAATAGTTTTCCTTCTAGAATGTTTTGTAATCTCCCAGAAACGAACTAGGAAGAAGGATCCAGCCATAGAAAACCATGGGACAATATAGGGAAGAAACCACGGAACTTTCAATACTACCACGGCGAGAAAAACCATGTCCACCAGAACCAGGGTTAAGAACAATTTCTTGTGTGGCCTATCGATGCGATTTTGATCAAATATTATCAAATATAAACCTATCATAGCGCTTATAAACACAAATGGATGGCGATTATAGCCTTCAATATAACGATCATTGATCTCAGCAAATAGGGCCTGTATCGGCCCAAGGCGGTTGGTATGCTGACTCACGTGCCCGAAGAATTGTTTTATGAAAAGAGACGGATTATGAAGGATATAGATAAACCAAAACGACAAAACTATCGTAATAGCGAACCAAAATGATAGTAATTCAGAAAACGACGGCCAACACAGTAATAATCTAAATAAATAGCTACTGACAAGCCGATAAACGTCATCACACCAAGGGGGTGAGCTAGTATGGATAAGCCTATACAAAGTCCTGCAATCGCTAGCATCTTCATCGATCTTACGGATCCTTCGGTATATTGTCGGCGAATAACGTGCAACAAATACAGATATACTGCTATCAAGGCGAGCCCGATAGACAAAGTATCCATACGTCCATGGCGACTGTATTGGACGAAAATGGGGTCTAATGCGAGCAAGATTGCTCCTAAAGTGGCTATTTTGATGTCGCGAAACATCTGCATGGATATCAGGAAAATCAGAACTACGCAAACACCATAGAAGAAAACCCCGACCATACGGGTTTGAATCATACCAAATCCAAAAAATTTATACACCAATGATAGCACCACAAAATAAAGGGGGGGTTGCCAAAATGTATAATCTTCCAGTTTCATGAAACCTTTAAATACTTTAGTTGCTAATTTTCCATGAAAAAGCAGCTCGTAAGCAGGGCTGGCATAACCTACTTCATCAAAAGTAACATGTCCGATCGAGAAACAGAGAATTAGCCAATAAAGAGATCACACCGATAATCAAAGCCAAATAATATGGTTTAAGACAATCTTTAGATTTCTTGAGAAAGGCCTCCGATTTAATAAACATTCTTCTTCCCGTGTCGAGAGACTGTCACGGGAGCAGGTGGGAGAAAGCATCGTGGGCCAAGGCCTTCACCCCTTCGAGCGACCATCAGGCCGGCTCGGTGCCGGTGAAGACCTTCTAGGCCGCAATCACAAAGATGTCCATATCATTTCATTTATACCTTATCTGATATACACTTTTGTATGAAATCCTAACAGACCGAACACGCCTATACCACTTCCGCAATCTATTCATTAACCAGTTACCTAAAGTCCCGAGAACAAACAGCTTGAGAGCGTTTACACTGGAGGGATCCACAGGGCCTCGTAAGGCTTTTAGAGCATATAAGCGAGTTCTCGCGGCATCTCCTATTTTATAAAAGTAAAATGCGGCCTTAAGATTAACTTTCTTTTCAACATATGGATAGAATACTCGCAAATCTGCTGGCAGATCCTCATATTTAAAAATTTTCTCCAAGATACGAAAATGGTCCTCCACTTCCGCCCGCTTTAGCAATGAAGACTTTGATTGGCTATGACGACGAAAACAGCTCCAAATTTGGCGAACATGATCTATTTTTCCTGTTTTGAAACGCAAACTAATACGTAACCAGTAGTCAAAATCCATCGAAAAGCTTAGGTTTTCGTCAAGAAATCCGACGCATTTTAAAACCTCGGAGCGCATTAGAAAACCGGGTTGATTCACGGGATTCAGCCATGAGCGAATTACATCGCGAAGCTCAAAGTCCGGCAAGTGAATTTCGAACAACGTATTTGAGTTCTCATCAATTACTCGTTGATCGCAATACACAAGCAACGAGTCGCGATTCGCAACCAGATGACTGACCGCTTGCACAAGCGCATTAGGAAGAAGAATATCATCGGAGTTCAGCCAACTTAGAAATTCGCCGGTAGCTTTTCTCCAGCCCTTATTAATTGCATCCGCCTGTCCCGTATCCGGCTCGCTCACCCAATAGGCCAGCCACGGCTCATACTTGCGGATGATGTCCACGCTGCCATCCGTCGAACCGCCGTCGATAATGATATACTCCAGATCCGGATACCCTTGCAGCAGCACCGAGCGAATGGTCTCCTCAATAAACTGACCCTGGTTATAAGAAGGAGTCACAATGCTCACCCGCGGCCAGGGACGGCCATCGGGCATCGTATCGGGAAGCGGCGGGCTTTCCTCCGTCCACGGCCACCCCGCCTTGCCCGGCGGAGGCGGAGGAAGCTCTTTAAGAGTTGGACAACGCATAATACCCTCCCAGCATACGTTAGCAGGCCGGAAAGCTATGATTGCGCCTTTCAATAATCCCTTGATACCACTCTATATACTCACTCACCTGCCGGTCCAGGTCAAACCGCTTTCGGGCCTCCTGGGCCGCGTTTTCGCCGAAGCGTTTCCGTAAGGCCTCGTCCGCCAGAAGCGCAACGACAGCGGCAGCCATCGCCTCCGCATCCCCTGGCGGCACCAAAAAACCGGTGACCCCGTCCTCCACCTGCTCCGGAATCCCTCCCACCGCCGTGGCCACCACGGGCGTGCCGCAGGCCAGAGCCTCCAGCACCACGTTGGGGAAGGTGTCGGCGCGGGCAGCGTGGACGTAAACATCGGCCGCCTGGTAGTAGCGGGCGACCACCTTCGGATCCTTCTGATAGGGCACGAACTGCACGGTGGCCCGGCCGATACGCTCGGGCGGGGCGTCGTCCCCCAGCGCCAGGAAGAGCACCGACTGCCCGTCCATCCGCTCGGCCACCCGGGCCACGGCCGCTCGCATCATCTCGAAGTCCCGCCAGAGGCTCCGTCGGATGCCGTTGGCCGCAAAGAGCAGGATCTTGGCGTCCTGAGGCAGGCCGAGGGCGGCTCGGACGGCCCTCCTGTCCGCCGCAGTGCGGAACACCGAAAGGTCGATACCGTGGGGAATCACCCGGGCCTCGTGCACGGCCGGAGCAAGGATGGATTGCTCCACCTTGCGCATCAGCCAGCGCGAGGGAGTGGCCACGTAGAGCCGGCTTTGGGCGTAGATATCCCGCTTGCGCCGCCAGTTGTAGGCGGTGGCGTCACGCTTGACGGCGGGATAAATGCTCAGGTCCGGGCACTGACCGCAACCGGTTTTCCAGCGCTCGCAATCAAAGGAGTGCGCGCAGTGGCCGCTCAGGAGCCAGGCGTCGTGAAGGGTGAGCACCACAGGGACCTGCCGGCTGAGCCAGGGGAGGGCGCGCAGATCAAAATAATCTCCGTGCAGGTTGTGGCAGTGAACGATGTCCGGGCGCTCCGGGAGAAGGTCAAGGAGCCGCCACGTGCCCGGAAAGTCAAAGTCCTCATGGCCCCGCAGGAGGGTCCACAACCGACGTGGCCGGCCGATCCCCCTGGAGATCCACTGCTGCAGCCGCCCGGCTCCCTTCACCCGCCCGACGAAAGGGTTGAGCATCCGGCCCACACGCGCCCAGAACCGAGCCCAAGGCCCCCGGCAAGCGTCGTTGGGGATGACCAGCACGTGCTCATCGTCCGTTTGTTTGTATCCCACAGCCAGCCAAGCCGGGTAGCCACGCGCCCGATAAGCGCGGTGCAGGTTGTAGGCCACTTTCTCGGCCCCTCCCCTCCCGTCAGATGTGCTCACCTGCAGGATGCGAATTCGTTCTTTTTCCATAGGCTATTCCCGGAACCAGCGCGCCAACCGCCGGGCAAACTCTTCTCCCGTCCAGTTCCGCACCAGGAAGCGGGGCAATTGATACCAATCGACCTTCTTCCCCGCGCCCACCGTCCCAGCGAAGTTCGAACACGCGCCCTCGAAGCCGGCCTCCCGAACCAGGGCGACCGTCTCCGACGTGTAGTCCGCGGGGGAACCGTAGGGGTAGGCGAAGTGCACCACCGGACGTCCCAAAGCCTTCTCCAGGACAGCCTTGCTCCCAAAGATCTCAGAACGTTGGTCCTCCAGGGACAACATGGATAGAATGGGGTGGCTCAGAGTATGCGCTCCCACCTCCACCAGCCCGTCCCGCGTCAGTTGCAAAAGTTCTGCTTGAGCAAGAGGGCGGTAATCCCAACGGGGCCTTCCGTCCGCACCCGCCCACGCCCGTAGCTCGCTCAGGACCCGCTGACGCTCCCCCTCCGGCAGAGGGCGCATCAGGCGGCACAGCTCCCGGTAGGCCCGATGGCGGGGTGTGGGATCTCCCCTCAGCAGCACGTGCCAGCCCCGATGGCGTTCGAACTCCGCGGTCGTATACTCCGCCGCGTCGCCCAGGTCCCACTCGTAGACCCCGCCGTCAAGGTCCATGCGCAGGGTCCGCGGCACCCGCCCCGGATGGAGCAGTAGCCGTTCTACCTCGTCCCACCAGAACTCCAGCTCCTGCCCCACGTATCCGGCAGCGACGAAGACCGTGGCCGGGACCCCGTAGCGCTCCAGGACGGGACGGGCGTTCCAGAGATTATCCACATACCCATCGTCGAAGGTCACGACCACGGCCCGTTTGGGGACGGTGCCCTCCAGAATCCCCCGTCGCAGCTCCCCCAGACTTAGCACCCGGTAGCGGCGCTGCAGGTGCTCCATGTGGGCGGAGAAGTTCTGAGGGGTGACGCAGAGCAGCTGGGGATCGATCGGGGCCTCGAAAACCCGATGATAGAGCAGGATCACGGCCTCTGCCTCCGAGCGCAGCGGGGCCGTGGCCCATCGCCATATTCGTCTGAGACGCCCAAGCCCCCGCGCCCTCACGGGGTCGCCTCCCGGGGCTTCACCGCCCGCACGGTGATGATGAGTTCGTAGTCCGGGTCGTGGTAGTCCAGCTCCTCGCGGCGGAGCTCCTCGGCGGACAGCCCGTGGAGGAAGGCCACCGCCGCCAGCACGTTCCCGTATGCCCTTACCGTCACGCTCCCCGGCGGGAAGACCTCCTCGAAGAGCCTGCGGGCCGACAGGGTCGTGAAGCGCCAGTAATCGCCCCAGCGGTCCATGTCGTACCGGCTGATCTGACTGATGCCGGGGAAGGTCGCCAGGAGCACCCCGCCGGGCTTGAGGATGCGGTGAAGATGCCGGATGGCCGCCCTCACGTCGTAGATGAACTGCAACGTCTGCGTAAAAATGATGCAATCGAAGGTGTCTGACGGGAGAGAGTCTGCGCAAGTCAGGTCTGCCACGATGGTGGCTTTGGGGTTCCCCTCCTGCACGTGGAGCACGTCGGAGCGGGCCACTCGATCGCCGCCAAAGCGCCGGGTATACGTGTCGTCCCCGATTTCCAACACATGGCCTCGGATGTCTTCGGCGTGCTTTGACAGAAAGTTTTCAATGTAGTAGCGATCAATGCATAACCCACGGTCAAAACCGAACACACGGCTGATGGGTTTGAGTCGGCGTAGATCGCCGAAGCGCACAGAGCCTACGGGTGGCCAGACAGTCAGCCGTTGGAACTTTGCCCGCAGCCAGTGACGGGCGGGTGCGGGTAACAGAGCTTTCAAAGCCGCCTTCACGAGCTCACTCCACTCGCCGTGCATAAATGAGCAAGTAATACCTCGTGCTAGGCGTCAAGCGGAACGGCGGACGCACCGCTCCATTCGTTTCGGAGTCGAAGTCGTTCACTAAGTACTCAAATCCCTGCTCATGGAGCAATCCCAGGATCTTGTGCAACGTGCGCGGCAAGCCGGGCAGATGATGGTACTCAATGACCATCTCTTGCACCTTCCGTAGGCTATCCGCGCTGTCTTCCAACACCTCCCACTCCGCGCCCTCGATGTTCATTTTCAAGAAGTCCACCGGCTCCGTAAGATAGTCCCGCAGACGAACGCATGGCACCTCATAGCGGGTCCACCCTGCCGGGATGTCCACGGGCCGGTGCTCGGCCAGGCAACTGCCGTACTTGCCGTCAGAGTAGAAGGTGAGCACACCCTCTCTGGCCGCGAGGGCCGCCTGCACCAGCTGCACGTCCTTCAGGCCGTTGCGAGCCACATTCTCCTCAAGATAAGGAAAGATCGCTGGATCCGGCTCGAACCCGATAACTCTGGCCCGAGGGTAGATGTGTTTGAAGTATAGGATGGACATCCCAATGTTGCTGCCACAATCCAGGATGAGTGGGTCCGGCCGCTGGGCCTCGAAGTGATAGATACGATGGATGAAGATGTCTTTATAGAGGATGTAAAAGTTCGGCCCATCGTTGAGGCGGACAGAATAATTTAAGAAGGATACAATCGTACCCGGCTTTTGGTTCCAAACTCTTCTTCGCATCCGAGCGAGGTGCCAGTGTGTCTTCCATTCGGCTACCCCACTCACGGTATGCCACAGAACCCGCCGCACGCCAGCGGGCAAGACCTTGCGGGAAATAAGGTCCCAACACGAAGCGAAAGCGGCCCTATTTTCTCGCATCTTACTGCATCCTTGGGAAAAGAAGACAATATTCGACGCGTTCAAATACATCTAGAATCCCACCTTCAGTGGCATTGTATATTTTCACTTCACGCTGCTCCGCAAAGACTTTCAGTTTCTCGTATTGCTCCCAAAGAGCCCAATGATAATAAAAAAGCGTCTTCCAATCCTTAAGATAGTAACCCCAATAAATCGGTCCCTCTCGCTCAACTGGGCTATCTTCGGGTTTATAAAAATGTAGCGGAAGCCGCTCTGCATATCTGACTATCCAATCATGATCTAGACCAAGCAAATAAATTTCCTTAAAGCCCATGTAAAGGGCTATTTGGAGAGCGATTACTGCTACATTATGTGAATCATAAATAGGTTTTGTAAGGTCGATACCCTTTCGAGGAAGGTCATCCCAACGCCAATCCCCTCGCGTTTGCCAGTAGTATACCTTGGTGTTTTGGAATAGGCTATGCTCCTGCACGAACTGATAGTCAGCAAGTTCAAGAAACAAGATGGAATTGTTGGCAACTTTTTCTAAATCATGGAACCATTGTAATCCTGCTTGATATGTAATATCCGGATGACTCAGTAATCCTCCTGTTACATAGTAAAGTGGCTGGATCTCGGCAAAATCCTTATGAAGGTAAAAAAAGTTTAGCGCAAAACAGATCTCATGCTTCAGAGGTTTTAAATCTTGTTTACTAATGGAAGGTCCTGTTCCCAAGATAAAACACCGCTCCCCTGAATGACAGTTCTGGAACACTTTGTTACGCGCCAATATGGAGCGAAGCTCAGGATCCAGCATTCGTGTTCTTCGTAAATTCGATGATATAACCTTCTGAATATTAGGAGGAATTGTCCAGTCAGCTATCCTTTTCATAACTTGCTTCCAATCCATGGCTGTTTCCCCTCATCTTACAAAATCAACTCCCAACTTAAAGGAGTCCCTCGCTTAATGTCCCGGGCAGCCCTACGCCCTAAAACATCATTCAGGTGCCGAGGATGCAATCCATACCCTGGACGAATAGACCGTACATTTTCCTCCGTAAACATCTCTCCTGCTTTCATATCCTTCACTACAAACAATGATCGTCGAAACACCCGGCTCTTGGCCTCCTGCTCAGTAATCCCGTAATGCACCTTGCCCAGCGCCTTCTCTACAGTGCGAATCGCTTCCACCATCGCCTTGAATTCGTGCGGTTCGAGCGAGAAGGCGCTGTCTGGACCACCGATGTCACGGGATAGCGTAAAGTGCTTCTCCACGATGCAGGCGCCTAACGCCACGGCTGCCACCGGCACGGCGATACCCAGGGTGTGGTCTGAGAGTCCCACCGGCACACCAAATGCTTCGGCCAAGTGAGGAATTGTCCGCAAGTTCATCTCCTCCGGTGGAGCAGGGTAGGCGCTGGTGCACTTGAGCAATGCAATTTGGGTCGCCCCGGCCCGGCGAGCAGCCTGCACGGCTTCTTCTATTTCACCCAATGTCGCCATCCCGGTGGAAATGATCATTGGCTTACCCGTGCGCGCCATCTTTTCTATGAGAGGGATATCCACAATCTCAAAAGATGCTACCTTGTGAACCGGAACCCCCATCTGTTCCAGGAAGTCAACGGCCGTGGGGTCAAAGGCTGTAGAGAAGAGGTCTATTCCGATTTCATCAGCAATCTCTTTCAGTTTGGGCTGCCACTCCCAAGGCATGTAGGCTTCGCTGTAAAGATCGTAGAGGGTGCGACCGTCCCAGAGTGTTCCCCCGCCAATGCGGAAGTATTCTTTCTCCGACGGAATGGTCAGTGTATCAGGCGTGTACGTTTGGAGTTTGACAGCATCCGCGCCGGCCTCTTTGGCCGCGTGAATCAGCGCGACCGCCTGCTCGAAATTCTGGTTGTGGTTGGCGGAGAGCTCAGCCACAATATATACTGGGTATCCGTACCCAACGCGGCGTCCATTTATTTCAATGAACCTGTTCATGTTTCCTCCATCTGATTTATAGCTCGTCCTCGTATAGTAGCTGCAGGCGCAAGTAAACTTTTCGCCCATGATATTCAAAGTAGGCACCTGGATAGGGCGGGAAGGTACGCGCCCTAATAATGTCGATCAACTGTTTAGCAGTGTAGGTGCGATCAAGATCAATTCGATCGATTCGCTCTACATCAGAGATACGATGATAGGTGCCTTCATCTTTTCGTTGCGGAAATCTGGGAGCTTGACCAGAGCGGATTAAGGGCCAGGTTTCTTTGAAAAGATCGACACATGCCTTCTCCAATTTGCGGTATAGAGTTTCACCCGTATCAATTGGCTCAACCGGAACCTCTCTCTGAGCTATGATGTCTCCTGTATCCACACCCTCATCAACATAATGCAGCGTCACACCGGCTGGTGTACCCTCGACAATACTCCAAACATTGGGATAGGCACCTCGATTATAGGGTAGATATGCAGGATGGAGGTTGATCACACCAGCAGGAAAGATCTCCAGGAAATTGGGACGCAGTATGTACCCAAAAAAAACAGAAATCCCAATATCAGGGTTTAGTGACCTAATTGCCTTCAAAACGTCAGCTTTATGAAGCTGAGATCCATCAAAAATGTGCTCTGAGCTCACCTGGGCGGCCAGAATAATCTCATCCCTGAATTTAGACCTATGAGGCGGGTGAACAACCAATCCCACGATTTGTTCCCCCTGTTCTCTAAGCCAGTGCACGACTTGCCAACCAACCCAGTTGTTGCCAAGAAATAAGATACGCATTGTCATCCCCAAACACGTGATTGGTGGGCTTGCATTCGTCTCTGTAATGCCTGAAGGACTCTGTCGCTGCCCACACCATCCACCAACCGCCGTCCACGTTGGCTCATCTCAGCACGTGTCCTTGGTGCCTTCAGCAACTGCATCACCACCTGGGCCATTTCCTTGGGAGAAACATCTGCGCACCATCCGAGGTTTATAGCCACCCCCACCGCGTCAAGGCGTTCGGCAATCGGGCGCTGATTGCTGGCAAGAATTACGACAAGAGTAGGCACTCCCATAAAAGCCAGTTCCCAACTTGTGCTTCCCCCGGCCGACACGGCCACATCGGCCCAGGCCATCAGTTCGGGCATGTTCGTCACGTTGCTTTCCAGCCGGATGGGGAAGCGCGAATCCTGAACAGCGGATTGCAGTTCTTCATAATGGGGGTTACTACCACCCACCACAACAGTGGCCTCCAATCCATCCATATCCACCTGCTGCAATGCCTGAACCACCTTGAGGGTCACGTTGTCAGGGTCGCTGCCGCCCATGGTAACCAGCACCTTACGCGCCACCCCCGGTATCTCCCGCTTCCAGCCCCGCCACTTGAGAAACTCTCGTCGCAGGAGCACATAACGTGTCCCCAGCAACAGTCGGGTGTAGGGCTCTCTGTTTGGGTACAGACCTTCGTGGGCGTGGATATTCTGATTCAAGACCAAATCCGCAGAGTAATGCCCAGCATGTCCGTTATCATCAATAAATAGCAGACGTAGCCCGGAGTCTTTGATAATCCGCTGGTAATCAGCGCCAAAATGGTATCCGTCTACCACGACCCAATCGGCCCCAACCTGGTGTGCAAAATCTGCCGTCCGAATGGCGTCATCCGTGCTTCCCGGCTGGACCGGCAGGTGAATAACTTCCATTCCTTCCGATCGCAAGCGGGCCTCCAGCGCCGGTGTTTCCATTGCCATCAGGAAAACGACCCGGCCACCGGCATCCTGCCAGGCCTGGGCCAGGGCCAGACAGCGCATCAGGTGGCCTGCACCGATCTGAGTGCTGGCATCGGCACGAATAACTAAACGCGGTAAACCCTCTTGCATCATCGACGTTGCCATGGCTCCAGGATATAGCTGCATCCTTGCTGCTGACCACACATATACCAGTTCAAGTAGATGAATTTCCTTCCGACTGGCCGGTAGCGTGTTCGAACCACAGGGTCATCTAGAAGCGAGAGATTGTCCTGAACAATGTATTCGGGGCTTTGTGATAAAATGTAGGAACGCATCTTGCCACGAATTACCTCACGTTCAGCTTCGGACCTTGCCAATGCCAAAGCTCGGTTCAGTTCCAGCAGCTGGGGATCAGTCAAGCTCCAGGTGTCAATGGTACGCAAACCACTGAAGTAAGGTATGGCCCCAGCATCGTAAAGTACTATAGTCGCATCAGGAGATGCGTGTTCCCGTAGCCAACGCCCTAATGCAATGTGACCTTGATCCAATCCGCTCGCCACATCTCGCGCTGCAATCCGATAGGGCAACACACCCCAATTCAGGTCAATGGCCCAGGCATGCCCCAAATCATTAAACCGTAAGGGAACAAGGAACACTATAGTGAGTAAACAACCTGCCATCCAAACAGGCTGGATATGTTCGATGTCGGCATGGAATGTAAAGGCTATCTCGAACAAAAGTAAGCTCATTAACGGTATTAGAGGTACGTAGAAACGATATGCATCATCCATCGAGATGTGGAAACCAAGAGAAAGTACATAAACCAAGTATGCACTACACAAGCCCGCCACGTACCAAATGGGGCTTTTTAGTTCTATCCGACGTAACATAGCAAGAATCAGCCCAGCTATAATAACTAGGACAATAAAGTAATTCCCATTAATTGCCAAGAAGCCCAACAGTCTCACCCCCCCCCGAGCAAAAGTGCCAAAATGTAAAGGTGCTTGTTTCGCAAGATATGTAGCTGGTAATAACTGTCCAAAGTAGACCACTTTCCACAATCCGTATAAAGCCAATAATACAAACCCACTCAAAATACCAATCACCCTAGCCCGACTCAATAGCTTCTTGTTATGGATAGATCCAATTATGAGCGTATGGCTCGTAGTAACAGCCCAAAACAATAAACCCTCAGGCCGTGTAAGTGTGGCCAACACCAAAGCCAAGTCTATTAGCAGTAGCTTCGCCCGATTGAGATGACCTCGCAAGAAAAGCAAGTAATTGATGATTCCAACGCATACGAAGAACACAAACAGGGTGGTTTCCATTCCACTTGGAGTCCAGATAATAAATGGCGAACTGGACGCTGTCAGGAGAGCAACTATAGCAGGCAATGGGTGTAGCGGAACCCTATCAGCCTCTAATAGCCGCCAAGCATACCAGGTTATTGCGGCGACTACAGCCAGGCCACACCCGGTGTTCAGAAGTTTCACAGCCCAGATGTCCTGAACTCCAACACGAAGCAGGGCGGCCTCAATAAGCACTAATAGCAGGTTGGTATACCCCTCGATCCTCGGTCCCCCTGGATTGAATACTAACCCATAACCTGCTGCCAGATTGCTAGCATAGCGCATAGAGATATAGCTGTCGTCTATCTTAAATGGGAATACATAAGCCACACCCAACAAGAAGACCAACGGGGCTACTCCCCAGTTGATCATGACGCTCAATAATCGCGGGTGGGCCGAAACCCGCTCTAAGGTCCCCAGAACCAGCATACAACCAATACCACCAACCACAAAACCAAGTCCTATCGTTATCCCGCGGATCGGTTCAAAGCCTGTTTTGGGGATTATCAGAGGTAGCACTAGCAAAATTATGCCACTGATAAGAGTCAGCAAGCCGATTACTTTTCCTAATTTACCCGTGACGTTATCCGGTATTTGCATAACTAAATCCTCTTCTGCCTCACGCCTCGGTTGATCTCCACCCACTCCGGGTGCTCTTCCAGCACCTTGAGCACCTCGCGCCAGGAGAAGCGATCGTGACCAAAATAATCGTAAATCTGACGCACGAATGCGAGGTCTTCTTGAGTGTCCACCGTCCAGCGCATGGCGGAATAGTCCACCGGGCTGACAACATTATGAATGCGAAACCGATCGGGATTACGATAGATATAGGGAGTGACGTGCTCACGCCAGGCCGGATTGCGATCTTCACGCCAGGCCCGTTCCAGCACATCCATGCGCATCACTTCGGTATCCAGACCCCGCGGGAATGTGCGCCGGGGCCACGTGTTGCTGGCATAATCCACTTCCGGCTGACGTTCCAGAAACTCTTGCACTACCTGATCTATAACCTCTGGGTCTATCAGGGGGCAATCCGAGGTGATGCGAACGATGAAATCGGCCTGATATTTCTTGGCTGCGCGGTAGTAGCGATCGAGAACATCCTCTTCACTTCCCCGAAACCAGGACCAACCACGGGCTTCACATAATTTGACAATCACATCATCCACCATATTCGTCGTCGTCGCTATCACTACCTCCTGAAGAGTTTTCGCCCGGCAGGTGCGGTTAACGACGCGTGCCAACATTGGCTCGCCAGCCAAGTCTTGCAGCACTTTCCCCGGCAACCGAGTGCTGCCCATCCGGGCCTGAACGATAGCAACGGTCTTCATTCCTCTTCTCGACCGACAGATTTCTCAAGCAGCCACCAGTGTGTCCTATCGAAGCCGTCCTCGGGTCCCCAGCATCCGCTCCGAATGAGCGTCAGGTCGGGGAATTGACTGCGATAGTGTTGGAGAAAGTCCCGCTTCCACAGCAGGTTGTCGTGGCCTCGGTAGTGAACGGCCGTCTCTTCTTGTGCAAAATACTCGATCGCCAAAATGTAGCGCTTGCTCACCCGATAGATCTTCCTTAAGGCTAATGGGAGATATTCAAGCGGAATATGGATCAATACTCCGGCAGTAAACACCAGATCGAAATACCCATCCTTGAACGGCAAGTCAAAAGCATGACCGTACAGAACGCCCACCTTTACGCTGGACGCCCTGGCAAGCTCCAGGGCGTAGCGGTTGGGCTCAACACCAACTACCTCGCTCTCCTCTCCCAGAAGTTCGGCAAGGCAAACAAGATTGTGGCCTCGATTGCATCCAACTTCAAGCACACGCTTGATCAGCAATCCATCCAGCATCTGTCGAAACGCACGTAGCCGAGTGCGCCAATCAATCACGTTGCGATCTGTGTAGTCTTTGCCGAACTCACCTTCCCAGATCCTCAACTGATCCATCATTTCCCTCCAAACTTGGTCGCTAAATAGTATATGCAGCAATCACTTTTCGAATAGCCTGGACAACATCATTGATGTCCTCATTAGTCATAGATGGAAAGATAGGCAGCGAAATGATTTCATTATAAGCTGCCTCTGCGACCGGGCATAGTCCCGGACCCGTGCCGAATCGTTTTCGATAGAAAGGATGTAAATGAACGGGGATATAGTGAACATTAACACCAATACCTTCCGCCCGTAAAGCAGCAAAGATTTGTGCTCTTGTTGACCGCAGTCTAGTTAAATCAAGCCGAACCACGTAAAGGTGATAAGCATGGGAGACCTCAGGACGAACACCCAATGGCCGAACGGCTGGAATCTCTGCGAAGGCAGCATGGTATCTCTGCGCGATCTCTTGCCTGCGCTTTACCCAAGCAGGAAGTTTTCGCAATTGACTTAATCCAAGCGCACACTGAATATCAGTTATACGATAATTGTAGCCCAAGTCTACCATCTCATAGAACCAGGACCCTTGTTGCTCGCGTTGGCGATAATCGGTGGTAATGCCGTGGTTGCGAAAGATGCGCATCCGCTGAGCCAATTGGGGATCATTCGTTGTAACCATTCCACCCTCACCAGTAGTAATGTGCTTCACCGGATGGAAGCTAAAAACAGTCAGATGAGCCAGTGAACCGACAGGGCGTCCTTTATAGGTGCCGCCCAAGGCATGGCAGGCATCGGCCACCAACATCAAACCATATTTGTTAGCAATAGCCCATAGGGCATCATAGTCACAAGGCTGTCCAGCATAGTCCACAGCAATAATCGCTTTGGTGCGTGGCGTGATCTTGGTTTCAACCTGAATCGGGTCGAGCAGCAGGGTGTCAGGATCTACATCAGTAAAGACCGGCACACCGCCTTGATAGACAACACAATTTGCAGTGGCGACAAAAGTCATGGCTGGTACAATGACTTCGTCTCCAGGTTTAATGCCAATTGCGTACATGGCCGCATGTAGCGCTGCTGTACCACTGCTTACCGCCACTGCCTCTCTCGCCCCAACGGTCTCTGCAAACACCTGTTCAAACTCGTCCACCTTGGGTCCAGTGGTCAGCCAATTGGAGCGCAGAACCGCAACAACAGCAGCAATGTCATCATCATCCAACCACTGGTGGCCATAGGGTAACATCGTCTTGCGAACAGGGGAACCGCCGTGAATCGCCAGATCACCCATTGAAGTCATAGCAGCTCCTTGACCAGCGCCCGCAAATCATCTACTGACAGCTGCCATGGATTTGTATCGCTTGTGTAACGGAACCCGTCCGGTAATGGTCTTCCATGGGACCAGTTTCCGATAGACCACCATGGATGAGCGGGTAAAATCACGAACATATCGTCAAATTCCAGGGTGTGACGCGCCTCATCTTCAGATATCAAAACCTCGTGAAGTTTCTCCCCAGGGCGGATGCCGATATACTCTATTTCACAGCCAGGGGCAATGGCTTCTACGAGATCCATAATGTTCATACTGGGGATTTTAGGCACAAAAACCTCGCCGCCATGCATCTGTTCAATACAGCGTATCACAAAACGCACTGCCTGCTCTAACGTGATCCAAAAGCGTGTCATACGCGGGTCGGTAACGGTGACCCTACCACTCCTGCGCTGCTCGAGAAAGATTTGAATGACGCTCCCTCGGCTGCCCACGACGTTGCCATAACGCACGCAACTAAAGCGAGTGCCTGTGGCACCGGCGTAGGCATTGCTCTGCACAAAGAGCTTCTCGGCGCATAACTTTGTGGCGCCATATAAATTGATGGGATTTACAGCTTTATCTGTGCTCAGAGCTATCACTTTTTTCACTCCTGTGTCTAATGCGGCGTCAATCACATTCCTTGCGCCCATTACGTTGGTCATGATTGCCTCAATAGGGTTATACTCACACGCTGGCACCTGCTTCAAGGCTGCAGCGTGAACGACGATATCCACCCCTACAAAGGCGCGATGAAGGCGATCCTTATCGCGCACATCCCCAATGAAGTAACGTAAGCTGGGATGGTCAAATCCGCTCATACGCATTTGATGTTGCTTGAACTCATCACGGCTGAAGATAATGAGTTTTTTAGGATGGTATTCTTGAAGCATGATTTCAACAAACTTCTTGCCGAAGGAACCGGTACCGCCAGTGACGAGCACTACACTTTCTTGCCAATTCATAGCCTGTAACCTCGCGACCCGAATCCATCCACTGAGATGATTTGTCCATCGGGAAAATGCCATTCATATGGAAGTATTATTGGCGATGAATCCCAAGACAATATTTCGGCCAACTCCCCTTGAAATCCGTAATCTGACATCTTCCCGATCACGTTGAAGAAACCTACTTCTTGCGTTGGCGCCAACAAAGTGACCCCATCTTGTGCCCGCACACCTATACGTACTGTATAAGTCTGAGGCACCAAGGGTAGAGACTTGAATTTACAGGATAAAATCCCCTCTCCCTCCACATAGTCAGGACGATGACCGTCAAAGAGCATACTCGCTCCGAACAGAGGCCCATATTGACTAACTATGCCAACCCAAAAATATGGCCTGTTAAATCGGCGTGGAGCATGGTAATGAATTTCAATCACAAGCTCATCGCCAGGAGCAAACTCCATAGATGGCTCTCCTTTGCTATTCTTGAACACGACTTTTCTAATTTGAAGCTGGTCATCCGAAACCGAACCATGTGTTTGTATCTCGAAACCCTTTTCAAAAATTCTATTCAGATAACTAGCTACGACTCGTTCTGTATCTCCGTCCATAACAATTTGTCCCGAGTCAATCCATAATCCTCTTTTGCACAATCCCCTGATTGCCCCCATGTTATGGCTCACAAACAGCACCGTCCGCCCTTCCTTCGCCACTTCTCCCATCTTTCCTAAACACTTCTTCTGGAACGCGGCATCCCCTACCGCGAGCACTTCATCCACAAGCAAAATTTCCGGTTCCAGGTGCGCAGCTACCGCAAAGGCCAAACGCACATACATCCCACTGGAATAATACTTGACCGGTGTATCTAAAAATTTCTCAATCCCGGCGAAGGCGACAATTTCGTCAAACTTCCTGTCAATCTCGGCTTTCTTCATCCCCAGAATGATCCCGCTCAGGTAAATGTTCTCCCGGCCGGTCAGCTCAGGATGGAAGCCGGTGCCCACCTCCAGGAGCGAACCCACCCGCCCGTGGATCTCAGCGTAGCCTTCGGTCGGCTCGGTGACGCGAGAGAGGATCTTCAAGAGCGTCGTCTTCCCCGCCCCGTTGCGCCCGATAATGCCCACTACCTCTCCCCGTTTAACCTCGAAGGAGACATCCTTTAGGGCCCAAACATAACTATTAGACGGTGAGTTCTGGACCGCCGATCGTCGACCGCTCAGGAAAGCGCTTACCGCCCGGAACGGAGCATACATGGCAGCCGTCAACGTATCCCGCAAGGCTTTATAAGGCTCCCGCGGTCCGATGCGGTAAAGTTTGCTTAGATGCTCAACCCGGATGGCAATATCGCCCATCTGCGTCCCCTCCGATTCAAGCCGGTCTATATCCGATCCGCCAGCGTTCGCTCCATGCGGCGGAAGTAGATTAACCCGCTCATAAATAACAAGCTTGCCAACAGGCTGGAAACCAGCAACATCCTCGGATCCGGCGGAGCGGAGCCCAGCAGGGCCCAACGGAACCCTTCGATGACCCCCACCATCGGGTTTAACCCATACAAGGCCCGCCAGGACGGGGGAACGATGGTGCTGGGATAGACCACCGGCGTGGCGAAGAACCACAACTGGGTCAGGAACGGGAGCGTGTAACGCACATCCCGGTACTCCACATCTAAAGCGGAAAGCCAGAAACTAACCCCCAGCGCCGTGATAATTGCTAACAGCAGGAATAATGGAATGAACAGGATAAACCAGGAAGGTGTAATCCCATAGAAAACCATCATCCCCAACAGGATCAAAAAGGCGATCCCAAAATCCAGCAGGCCGGCCAGCACCACTGCCGTGGGCACCAACAGCCGCGGGAAATACACCTTGGTGATCACCCGCTCGTTCGCCACTAAACTGGTGCTGGCTTCCGTGAGCGCTTTGGCGAAGAACTGCCAGGGGAGCAGAGCGGAGTAGGCGAAGATCGGGTAGGGCAACCCCTCGGAGGGGATCTTCGCCAGCCGGCCGAAGATCAAGCTGAAGACCACCATAGCAAAGAAGGGTTGAATCACCGCCCAAGCGGCGCCGATGGCCGTTTGCTTGTAACGAACTTTGATGTCCCGCCAGATCAGAATGTAAAGAAGCTCCCGGTATTGCCACAGCTCCCGCAAGTTCATCGCCACCAACCCTTTAGAAGGCCGGATGATGAAAACCGGGACGCTTTCATCCTGGCGGTGGTTAAAAACCCATCTCTCCAAAAGGCCCTTGACCCCAATCATATCGCGCCTCTGAAGCTTAAGGCTCGATGCCCTTTTCTCGCAGCGCCTTCACCTGTTGTTCGATCCAGGCATATGTCCGCTGGATGCCCTCCCTCAGGCTCACCTTCGCTTCCCATCCTAACGACTTGATGCGCGCCTTGCTGAAGTTGCGCGCCCGCACTCCCACCGGCCCCGGAACATATTTTACATGGATTCGCTTGCCCGACACTTCGATCACCGTCCTCACCAACTCGTCCACGGTCACGTACTCATCGCCTCCAATGTTCACCGGCCCTTCCAGGTCGGATTGCATCAACATATAGATACCTTCCACCATGTCGTCTATGTAGGTGTAGTTGCGGATCGCCGTCCCATCTCCCCACACCTCGATGGTTCCGCCGTCTTCCGCCATCGCCACCTTGCGGCAGATGGCCGCCGGGGCCTTCTCCCGCCCGCCCCTCCATGTGCCTTCCGGCCCGTAACAGTTCTCAAACCGAGCGATGCGCACCTTCATCCCGTAGCGCCTTCCGTAGGCCATGGCCACCCGCTCGGCGTAGAGCTTCTCCCAGCCGTACTCGTTATCCGGATTGGCGGGGATCGCATCCTCCTCGGACAGAGGCGGCTCGCCGGGTTCCATATCCCGGTAAACGCACACCGATGAGGAGAAGAAGTAGCGGGGCACGCCCATCTCGGCCGCAGTGTGGGTCATATGGATGTTGATCAGGGCGTTGTTATGCAGCACCTCGCAATCGGCCACGGAGATGAAGCCCATGCCCCCCATGTCAGCAGCCAGCTGGTAAACCTCATCGAACGTGCTGCCATCCGGAAGGGTTAAAGCTTTACGGCAATTCTCGGGTTCCCGCAGGTCCAACAGCAGGAACTCATCGGCCGCTGTGGGTGAAAACTCAGGATACTTAATGTCCACCCCTCGCACCCAGTAGCCTTCACGCTTCAGTTTCCTCACCAGGTGCGAGCCGATGAAGCCTCCAGCGCCGCAGACCAATGCTCTCTTCATGTCTAACCTCCGTTATTATGCAAGAATCGCAAATTGACCTAATGTGAATCAAAAAAGTTCATTTATCGAGCGAATTGACCGATCGCCAACAGAAGGCTGATCACTGTCCCGATCACGGCCAGCGCGCCGATCAGCCAGCGGGTCTGCACCACCATCTGGTGATACATCCGGTCCATCCGCTCCCCCATCCGATCAAATCGCTCATTCATCTCCCTATACAATCGATCAAAACGCTCGTTCATCTCACCATACAATCGGTCAAACCGCTCGCTCATCTCCCTTCGGAGCTCCCGGACATCGACCTTAAGGTCGGCCACGTCCCGCTCCAGGACGTCGAGGCGGGACAGGATCTGCCGGAACTCGTCCCGGGAGACCGCCCGCTCCTCCAGAACGCCGGCCAGCCAAACCGCAAACGCCTCCGCCGCCTCGTCC
>Ga0272445_1000843_pt1 | contig 26235 bp, 22 predicted proteins | sample YNPCB0031_FD_194404 | JGI IMG/M metagenome (GOLD analysis project Ga0272445, IMG submission 194404) | Hot spring sediment microbial communities from Yellowstone National Park, WY, United States - YNP-CB-003-1 | ecosystem: Environmental > Aquatic > Thermal springs > Hot (42-90C) > Sediment... | reverse complement strand
TTTTTAAACCTGAGCACGTATATCTTTTTTAAAGATCCAGATAATACTGAAAGGTCTCTCCTGGTAGGCCTTCACAAGTCCGAGCCTCAGGAGTTCAAGAAGGGCAAGGAATGTAACTATAAGGGCTTCTTTCGTCTTCATTCCCTCAAAGAGGTCTTCAAAAATTACAGAATCCCTTTCTTCGAGAAGTTCAAGGATATAAGAAATCCTGTCCTTTACTGTAAGGGTCTCAGGACTTATCTCCATAACCTCTGGCGGAAGTCTGTCAATAAGTTTCTTAAAGGCTGTCAGGAGGTCAAAGATATTGAGGTCAAAGAGATAAAGCTCTTCTGGCTCCTCTTCAAAAACTGGTTCAGTTCTCCTTAGAACCGCTGACCATTCCTCTTCCCTTTCCTTAAGTTCAAAGGCAGCTTCCTTTATTGCCTGATATTCAAGAAGCCTCTCAACGAGTTCGAGCCTTGGATCCTCCTCAACCACCTCGCCTGATTCATCCCTTGGAAGAAGCATCCTTGATTTTATGTATATAAGTGTAGCTGCCATTACGAGAAACTCCGAGGCAATATCGAGATTAAGCTCTTTCATAAGTTCAAGATATTCAAGATATTGCCTTGTGATTAGGGCAATAGGGATGTCATATATATCGATCTTATTTTCCTTTATCAGGTGAAGCAACAGATCAAGGGGACCTTCAAAGACAGGTATTTTTACCTGAAGGTTTTCACCCGAGCCAGGAATAGGGAGGTCGGAGGTGGGATATGGAATCTCGGATGCTGAGGAATATAAATCTTCCTTAGACTCTGAGCCCTGACCTCTGCCTTCTGATATAGGTCTTCTGTCCATGTAAAAGTTTAACCTGAAGACCTAAAGAAACTCAATAGCTTGTATCGAATATGGCATAAGTAGGCTGAAGTAAGCATTAGGAGGTAGGGATTAGGGAGTAGGGATTAGGGGTTAGTCTACACCCACTCCCTAATCCCTAAATCCTGACGCCTATTTGAGGCCTTATGCCTTTTTAAAAACCCCTTACAATTTGTTTCGGACAGCAGTGCATTATTTATATAACCCAAAAATGGGAATGCGGATTTACTCCTTCAATGCCACAAAGAGGTTGGTAGTTCCGCATGTCATAGATTTTATCTCCTTTACCCTGAAACCATGTTTAACAAGGAGGTCTTTAAACCCATCAACACTATAAAAACCCTCAATAGAGGCAGGCAGGTATCTGTAAGGAATAGGGTCACCTGTAACAAGGCCTCCTATGAAAGGAATCACCTTAAAGAGATAAAATCTCCAGAAGGGCCTGAAGAATCTGTTTGCTGGCTTCATGAGTTCAAGGCATAGGAACCTTCCCCCTGGTCTCAGAACCCTGTAACACTCCTTTAGTGCCTTTGACCTATCAACAATATTCCTGATTCCGAAGGCCATGGTAATTGCATCAATAGAACTATCAGAAAAGGGCAGGTTCTTTGAATCTCCTATCATGAAAGTCAGATTTCCTGGGTTAGGACTTATTTTCTTTTGAGCCCTTTTAATCATGTCTGGATTTATATCAATTCCTATTACTGAGCCTGAATCCCCTATCCTTTTTGAAACAAGAAAGGCGAGTCTTCCTGTGCCTGTGCAGACATCAAGGACATTATCTCCTTTATTTATGTAAGAAAGAAGCCTTCTCCTCCAGTAAATATCAAGGCCAAGGCTGAAGAGGGAACTTAAGAAGTCAATATGGGGAGAAACTGTGGAGAAAATCCTTTTTATAAGCTCTTCCTTTTCTTGAGACAAAGGGCCCTCTAATTATCCTTCTTTCTTTTTTATGTGAAGCTCCATCTGGGGGAAAGGTATTACTATGCCAGCCTCTTTAAACCTCCTGTAAATCTCCCTGTTTATAGCATCAGTTACCTTAAACCTGAGGCCAGGGTCCTCAACCCAGCAGAAGACCTCAAAATTAAGGGCTGATTCACCAAAGCTCATGAACAATACCTTTGGTTCTGGTTCCTTTAAAATATCTGGATTTCTTTTCATTATATCAAGCAAGATCTCCTCAACGAGTCTTATATCACTTCCATAAGCAACACTTACAGGCAGTCTCAGGCGTGTCCTTGTTGTGGGTGCACTCTCATTTATGATCTTTGAATTTACAAGGATAGAATTCGGGACTGTTATGAGAATGTCATCGAGGGTCTTTATCCTCGTGCTTCTTATCCCTATGTCAATTACCTGACCCCTGAGGTTCTGATCAAGGACTACAAAGTCTCCAATTTTAAAGGGCTTGTCAACAAAGAGGCTCAAACCTCCAAAGAAATTTGCAAGGGTATCCTTTGCAGCAATGGCCACTGCAACTCCAGCAATACCTGCAGAGGCAATAACAGGTGTAATATTTATCTTCCATATGGAGAGTATAACCATGAGACCTGCAACAATTATGACAATCTTTGAGACATTCTCTATAAGGGGGATAATCTCCCTTCCAAGGCCTGTAACATCAGTAATACGATGGACTGCATCCTCTATAACAGCATTACTGATCTTTATCACTGCAATGCTCCATATAACAGCAAGTAGAGAATAGAGAAGTCCATCAGTATAAAAGAGGACCTTCTGGGAGAACTTGAGATAGGCAAGGGCAAGGACAATCCCAATAATGATAATGGAAAGATAAATAGGCCTGTGAATAATCTCTATTATTCTGTCATCAAGGTCACTCTTTGTAAAGGAGGCAAATCTCTTAACAACCTTAACAATAAATATATCAACAAGCTTTGCCAGGAGAACCATGGCAATAACACTCAAAAGGGCGTTAACATATGGTGACGACGAAATCTTAAAGGACTCAATTAATCCAGCCATAGGACCTCCTCCATGCTAAAGCTCGGTAACAGTTTAGTTCTCCCAAAAGAGTACTGCATGGCTGTCTTCTCGGCAAAATTTAAACTACCTCGTTTCAAAGCTGAAAGCTTACTTATGTCTTCATTCCTTATCATTAATTTATCAGCCGTGGCTGTCTTCAGGACAGCCCCTCCCAGGACCCGTGAAATTTTGCCTCAAAGCCAGCCATGCCATACCCTTATTCATGTTTTTGGAAAAACTTACCTATTACAAAGCTCGATAGTTGTAGCCAGTGCTCTTTTGTTATTTTTTTCCTCTGCGTTCTTACGCATGTTTTGTCTATATAATTTCAAGTTCCTCTGATACTATTAAGTATACCAGATTTGTAACAGCTTAGTTTTTCTAAAAACCCTGCCTTTATTTTTATATAATATATCCTACCTGTCCAAAATGAAATGAATGGGCATAAGTAGGCTGAAGGCCATAGGCTAAAGGATTAGGTTATAGCGTGGAGCGAATAGCGTATAGCGTGTAGGGAGTAAATCTCTATTCTGTTCGCTACCCGCTATACGCTCTACGCTTACTCCAGCCTAAGGCCTTAAGCCTTTTGAGGCCTTATGTCTATTTAAATAGCTCATTGCAATTTGTTTTGGACAGGTATGATAATATATCATTTCAAGAAAAATGAAACTCAGGATAGGACATCTCTCAACCTTTTATCACACCTGCCTTCTCCTGATAGAAAGGACAAAAGAGGTTTCTGAGGTTTTACACAGGACAATTGAATGGAAACTCTATGGGACCGGCCCTGCCATTGTAAAGGCCTTTGAAGAAAATGAGATAGATATGGCCTATATAGGCCTTCCACCTGTTGCGATCGGAATAGAAAGGGGGATCCCTGTTAAATGTATAGCTGGTGGCCATGTAGAAGGAACTGTAATAGCTGGCTCTGAGAATTTAAGAGGATTCCCCTATATTCAAAATATTGAAGAGTTTTTTTATTCCCTGAGGTCAAAAAGGATTGGAGTGCCTGGAAGGGGTTCTATCCATGATGTCATTATAAGGGAGTATGTAGAAAGACTTGGCATTATGGAAGAAATAGAGGTCATAAATTTTCCATGGGCAGACCAGATTATTGAGGCAATGAAAAAAGGAGAGGTATCCATAGCAGCAGGTACACCCAATCTTGCCATTTTGATTAAAAGTTATCTCAATGGAAAGATCCTCTGGCCTCCTGATAGGTTGTGGACCTATGCTCCAAGCTACGGTATAGTGGTGAGGGAGGAACTTCTTAAAGAAAAGGAGATCCTCAAAGATTTTCTCCTCCTGCACGAGGGTGCAACGACCTTCTTGAGGGAAAGGCCTGAAGAAGCTGCAGAGGTCATAGCAAGGATAATCGGCCTTGTTGAACAGGAAATTGTCCTCGAGACCCTGAAGGTCTCGCCAAGATATTGTGCCCATCTTCCAAAGGAATATATTAACTCAACAATGGAGCTTTTAAAGGCTATGAAGAGGCTCGGATATATAAGAAGAGAATTCAAAAAGGAAGATATATTCTTTACGGAGATAATCAGGGAGATCCATCCTGAAGAAGGGCATTACTGAAGAGTTCCCTTATCTCAAGAGGAGTTAGAGGGATATCAGGGACCTCTTTATTGCCAGGTCTTGCAATAACATGGATAAAAAAAGGTCCTTTCTTTTTGTTCCTCAGAATCTTAACAAGCTCACGAGGAGAATCTGTTTTTTGAGTCCTCATAATACCAAAGGCCCTTGCCACTGCCTCAAGGTCAACACATCGAGAACTCAGTGTTGGCTGGTCACCTGTTGAACCATAAGAGCCATTGTCTATAGCAACGACAAACAGGTTTTCTGGTGAGAGGCTTGCTACAGTACCGAGGGTTCCTGGGTTCATGAGGAGGCTTCCATCTCCATCTATAGCTATTACCCTCCTGTCTGTAAAAAGGGAAAGACCTGTTCCAATGGCTGTTGCCATACCCATGCTTCCGAGCATATAGAAATTCAAAGGTCTATGCCTTATATAAAAGAGCTCCTTCGAAGGAATACCGAGATTAGAGACAACAACCTCTCCATTAAGTATAGAGGCAAGGGCTTCAATAAAATCAAATCTGGTGTATCTCCTGAAAAACTTTCTCAGTGGCCTCTGGATATTCCTCATAAGAGGGACTTCCCTTTGAGTTTCAGAAGTCCCTGAAATACCACCATTCCACAACAAAGGACTCATGAGAAAGACACGAATCTCCTTTTTCTCATAGACCATGGAAAGCCTTTCTTCTAAAAGGGATAGGTCTTCTTCTTTTTCAAGCACAGTATGACTAATCCCACAGGCATCAAGGACACCCTGGAGGGCCCTTCCAAGGGGGACCTGGGCTTGAATCTTCTCGTTATATACACCTCTCCAGCTTACAAAAATGCTTAAGGGAAGGGAATAGGTCTTTGTAAGGGACATAAGGGCATTGAGCATATTTCCCATGCCTGAACTCTGAACAAACATACAGGGTCTCTTCCCTGCCAGTGCAGCACCTGCTGAAATCCCTACACCCTCTTCCTCTCTCGTCAGACCAATGTGGAGGAATTCCTTATCAATAATGGATAAAAGACCCCTGATCTTTTCACAGGGAAGACTCATTACAGGGCCTGCCTGGACTTTCTTAAGGATATGGATTAACCTTTCCTCGCAGGTCTCCACAGGGCCTCCTCAATCTCTCTTTTCTCTGCCTTTTTTGATATAAAGATTGGCTCTACTGGATAGGTTTTGAAATCCCTTCTATATCTCTCCTCTCCTCCACCCGTGATATGAAGGAGTATGAGGTCTTCAGAACTAACCTTTTTCTCATGGATTGCCTTCAAAAGGCCAGCTACAGCAGCACCACCTGCTGGAACTATATCTATTCCTTCAGAGCTATGGAACAATCTCATGGCTGAATAGATCTCTTCATTTGTAACACCATACATCTCACCACCGCTCTTGTCAAGGAGGTCATAAACACCACCAATTATAGAATAGGCAGGGTATCTGCTCGAGAGAACCCTTGTTGTTATCTTCTCTATTAATGACGGGTCAAGGTCTTCTGGAAGTATCTGTCTCGAATGTCTCTTCCATGCCCTGAACATAGGAGCAAAGGGAATGTTCTGGGTTAGATGGAACCTTGGTAGCCTTGTGCCAAACCTTCCATCCTTCAAAAACCTCTCTGCTGTTTCAAATACACCTATTGCTCCTGCACCACTTCCTACAGCCTGAAAATAATGGTCAGGAAGTCTTCCAAGAAGGCTGACTGCCTCAAGAAGAACTGCTCCGAGACCATCCCTCTTTGCTGGATTCTTCACACCACCTTCTGAAGGTATACCTGTTACATCTGAAACCCTCTTTGCAAGGTCTATTGCATCAGAGTAATCACCGTCAACAACGACAAGGGTGGGAGGATTTCCATCTTCGTGGACATACCACATTTCCTTAAGGCAGGCAATAGGAACTACGATTATTACAGGGTAGCCTGTATTAACAGAAAAATAGGCAAAGGACCTTGCTGTGTTCCCTGCAGAGGCCACAACAAGGCCTTCAATATTGTTTTCAATGGAGTTCTGGAGGACTGTTGCCACCTCCATCTCCTTGAATGTGCAGGTCTTTAAATAGGCTCCCTTTTCAGGCCAGTATCCACTGAAGGCAATATAGAGATTTCTGAGGCCAAGGACCTTTGCAAGACCTTCTGAGGGATAAACAATAGTTGAGGAGGCCTTAAAAGAACTTTCATGAACAGGAAGCCAGTTGAATCTCCAGAGGCCTTCTTTTAAACTGTCTTCCCTGAAGGGGTCCTTATATTCTGTTATAACAAGAGAACCCCTGCAATGTTCGCAAAAGGCACAGAAAGAACCTTCAAGGACCTTTCCGCAACCTCTGCATCTTAATACATAATGGCTCATAGAAGACCCCCTATAAGCTCCATGATATCTGTAATCCTTATCTGTCTTTCGTATCCCTCCATTGCCTCGTGCATCTTTGAATAACAGGCAGGACAGCTCAGTATAAGTCTATCAGCACCTTTTTCTACTGCCTCGTCTATGGTGAGCCTTCCCATCTTTATTGCATTTTCGTGAAAGACCTTTCTTGCAGCCCCACCAGCACCACAGCATCGGGAGTTGAGGCCGTGCCTTTCAAATTCAATTAATTCAACAAAGGGAATGCTCCTCAATACATATCTCGGTTCTTCTATAACCCCAACGCCCCTGCTCAAATAACAGGGGTCATGATAGATAATCCTCTCCCTCAGACTTCTTTTAATGATTAGCCTTCCGCTTCTTATTGCCTCTGCCACAAACTGGCTTATATGTCTTATCTTAAAAGGCAAAGGCTTTCCATAAAGGGATGGCCAGTCCCTTGCCATTATGTTTACACAGCAGGGGCAGGAACTCAAAAGGAGCTTCACTCCTCTTGCCTCATAGGCACTCACAAGTCTCTTAACAAGGTCCTCGAGGAGCTCCCACTGGCCTGTTATAAAAAGTGGGAAACCACAACAGACCTCTTCCTCAGGAGGAAGCATTGTGAAGGCATAACCAGTGGCATGGAGGACAAGGACATCCCCCCTTACCATTGGCTGGGCCTCATAACAACCTGTACAGCCAGCATAATAGCCGATCTCTGCCTTTTCATGAACCTTAACACCTTCGGGAAACCAGGGTTTGAACCTCTCCTGAGGCGGTTTGTTATAGACATTTCCTGTCTCTTTTACGAATCCGGGAAGATTTGCCTGAGGTCCTATGGGGCCAAGACCCATCTCCACCATCTTCCTCCTCAAGACAGGCCAGAGCCTCTGGGAGAATATGCCAACCTCACAGACCTCTCCGCAGGCACCACAGGTGGTACATTCATAAACTGCCCTGACAAAATCCTCAAGGAGTCTTCTGTCAACCTTACCACCAAAGAGGCGTGCCTTCAGGCCCTCTGTATTCACTATGAATTCCCTGTAAAGCCTTATCTTCTCAGGAGGGGATATCTCCCTTCTGCCTGTCACCTCCTGCACAGGACACCACTTAAGGCACTCACTGCACCTTGTGCAGGCATCGAGTTCAATTAACTGTCGCCTTGAAAGACCTTCTGTAAAAGAATATCTCTTTTCAGTCATGGACAAGCTCCTTTAATCTCCCTTCCCTCTCAATTGAAAGGACTGTTGTAATCTGGGAGGCAAACATGTGAAACTGTTTTGAGAAGGGGATATAGGCTATAAAGCAAAGGGCTGACAGGACATGAATAAACCAGAAGATTAAATATAAAGATTCACTGGCTCCCTGAAAAAGGATAGAAAAGAGCACTCCAACAGGTGAGAGGTCAGACCTATGGGTTATAGCAAGCCTTATCCCTTCAACAGAAAATCCACTTATAACAATAATAAGGAGGAGGAAAAGGACAGACAGGTCATACCATCCAGAGAGGACCTCCTTCTTTAAGAAAAGCCTTCTTGAAATAAAAAAGGCAGTCCCTATTAAGAGACCGAGACCTCCTGCATCAAGAATAAGGGAAAAAACAAGATAGATATTTCCTCTGAGGATACCAGCCTTAAGATAGTGGTCAATAGCAACAACAACAGTGCCTACAAAGAGGATGAGGAATCCCCAGTAAACAAGTATAAGCATCCAGGCCCTTAAAGGACTTCTCAAAAAGACCCTTCTTGCAAAAAGGCATTCTGGAGAAAGGAGGTAAAGAAGGCCTTTCAATAAAAATCTCAGGGGATTCTGTCTTAATAACCCTTCTTCTGCGGGAGCCCTGAACCATAGCCTTATCCTGAAATAAGAACCTGATAGAAAAATAATAATAGCTATCAAAGAGCCAAGGTAAAAAAGGCCCTGAAGAAACTCAGGAATAAATATAAAAACCTCTCTATAAATATCCATAATTAAACTGCCATCCTGTCTATGGCATAAGTAACAGTAAATGGAGTCTTTAATATATTTGTCCTTTTTGCAGACCTTACGGTATTTTCAAGGAGCATGGCAATGGTAACAGGTCCTACTCCACCTGGCACAGGTGTTATGTAGGATGCCTTTTTCGAAACATTCTCAAAGTCTACATCACCTACAATCCTTCCATCATTCAATACATTTATCCCGATATCCACAACTACCGCACCTTCTTTAACCATCTCCTCTCTAATTAAATGGGGCACACCAGTAGCAGAACAGAGGATATCTGCAGTCTTTGTATGAATAGATATATCAGGTGTTTCCTTGTGGCATACAGTTACAGTAGCCTCCTTTGCAAGAAACATAAGGGCAAGGGGTTTGCCTACTGCAAGGCTTTTACCAACAACAACTACATGTCTTCCTTTAATAGGGATATGATAATACTCAAGGAGTCTTATAACCCCAAAAGGCGTGCAGGGCAAAAAGGCAGAGATAAAGGGTTCGCAGTCATTCTGAATCTCATCAGGCCTATTCCTGAAGAGCTGAAAGGTTGATTCTTCTGCTGCCAGTCTTCCAATGGATATCGAACCGAGACCATCCACATCCTTCTCAGGAAGTATCGCATTAACTACCCTTCTGGGATTTATCTTTTTTGGAAGAGGAAATAAAACTAAAAGACCGTTAATCTTTTCATTCTGATTAATAAGATGAATAGTGTTGAGGATCTCATTTATAGATACATCCCCTGAAAACCTGTATTCATAAGGAACAATCCCGACCTTTTTACAGCTACTCAAAGTGGCCTTTAAATACTGTTCTGAGGCAGGATTTCCACCAGCAATCATAATAGCAAGGCCAACCTCTATGCCTGAACCTTTTAACAGTTCAACTTCACGCTTGACCTTTTCCTTTATCTCCTCTGAAAGTCTTTTTCCATCAAGGAGATATGCCATCTTTCTCCTCCCTTGCTGAAGATATGAACTCTATGCTCACATCCCTTGGCAGGGCAAGACCTGCCTCAACCTCAAGGGCCTTTAGTATCCCGCACGGGACAGGGCATGTTACATGCCTCAGGTATTTAGAGGCTGCCCTGTATACAGGATTGTTGATAAATCCTGTAAAGGAGACGACCATATCGAGTTCATTAAGCTCCTCTGCAATTGCCCTTACCATATCGCAGTCTGTTACAATGGTAAGCCTGACCTTCTTTTTCTCCCTTTCAGCTATTACAACAGTATTGAATCCGCATATGCCAGGCCTTATTCTTACCTTTGTCAACCTTTTATCTCCACAGGTATGTTTGCCTCCTTAAGGAGGGCCTTTAGATTAGGGAATGGGTCCTTCATGTGAGGGATATGCATTGCCATCATGAACTCCTTCTCAAATTCTGGCTCAACAGCAATCTCAACAAACTCTACCCACCTTGCCCTCTCCTCTGCCTCTATCCTCTTATCCCTGTTAATAAGGGCCATCCTTGCACCATCTCCAGCAGCATTACCTACCGCATAGATATTCTTTATGTCGCAATCAGGAAACATCCCGAGGGTAAGGGCTGATTCTTTATCAATGTAACTTCCAAAGGCACCAGCAAGGATTACCTTATCAAGTTTCTTAATACCCATCCTCTTCATCATGAGTTTTGCTCCTGCATAAAGGGCTGCCTTTGCAAGCTGGAGGGCCCTCACATCAGCCTGTGTAACTGTAATATCTGTACCAATGGATGTCTCATGAGCCCAGGCAAGGACATATTCAGGCATTCCATCAGAACCCCTCCTGATTCTCGGTGTATCGAGGTTCATATTGAACTTCCCTGTCTTATCAATTATCCCTGCCTTGAACATCTCGGCAACGACATCTATAATCCCTGATCCACAGATACCCTTTGCATCTATCTTCTCAATATGGGTATGCCAGTCAGCCTTTCCAATTACCTTGTACTCAGGCTCCTTTGTAACAGGGTCAATCCTTACCTTTTCAATAGCACCAGGTGCTGCCCTCATGCCAAACTTAATCTGGGCACCTTCAAAGGCAGGACCTGTTGCACAGGAGGTAGAGCAGACCCTCTCTCTGTTGCCAAGGAGGAGTTCTCCATTTGTCCCGATATCGATAATCAGGACTATATCATCCATGTTGTAGGGTTCTTCAGCAATAAGAACACCCACATTGTCAGCACCAACGAATCCAGCCTCAATAGGAAGGACATGGATATAAGCACCCTTTGATATCTTTATTCCCATGTCTCTTGCCTTGATATTAAGGGAATGTTGAATTGCTGGAATAAAAGGTGACCTTCCTATGTATTCAGGATTGAATCCGAGAAATATGTGGTGCATGGCTGTATTGAAGACTATGGTCATATCAACAATGGCATCTCCACCATCCCTTCCATTTACCCTGAGGTCTGAGGAGACCTTTTCTATAATCTCATTCAGGCCATCAAGGATCGCCTTCTGCATCTTCTCAAGACCATCAGGATTTGTCATGGCATAGGTTATCCTCGACATTACATCTTCACCATAAGGGACCTGGGGATTCATCATAGACTCTGTATTAATCACCTTTCCTGTATTCAGGTCGCAGAGATAACCAACAACAGTCGTTGTACCCACATCCACAGCAAGTCCATAAGAGGCCTCAACAAAACCAGGCTCAACCTTTATAATCTCCTTGTCCATCCATATAGAAACAGTAACCTTCCATTCACCCTTTCTGAGGATATCCTGAAGTTCCTTGAGGACAAAATAGTCTATGGAGGGACCTTCGAGGCCATAGGCTTCCTTAAGTTTCTTCAAGAGCCTTTCGGAGTCTCCTTCTGTCAGGTCGTGAAGGGTTGGTGGTTTTAGCTCAACAAAATACTTCTTTACAGCAGGATTCACAGGTATGGAGAGTTCCTTTGCTGCCTTCCTTACTACCTGTTTGCCAGCCCTTGATTTTTCAGGCACAAAGACCTTTACATCTCCATAGACTTCTGCCTTACAGGCAAGCCTTATATTCGGTCCATCTTCTGGCTTTATAAACTTCTTCTCCACCTCAAGGAGGGGGCTCAGGTGAGACATTCTTGAATCCATTGAATCCTTCTCAAAATATCCCTCTTCAATCCTAACCTTACACTTTCCACAGGTCCCCTTTCCTCCACATATAGACTCGATATCAACTCCGAGCTGTCTTGCTGCATCAAGGAGGGTTATGCCTTCTGGAACCTCTCCTCTTCTTCCAGAGGGCTGGAAGATTACCCTGTGCTTTGGCATTGATATACCTCCTTTTTAGTGTCGAAAGTAACGGTCCTGTTATTTCTTCCAAAAGGACATATATTTATGCAGAGTCCACAATTGGGTTTTCCATGGACTGCCCGCATCCTCTTCTTATATTCATTACACCTTCTGGTATCAACAAACTCACCATAGGGGTCATTAACAGACCAATCCCTGCCTTTTATGGCACCAGCAGGGCAGAACTTTACGCAGAGAAGGCACTCCCCACAGAGGCTTTTTTCAATAGGTCTTCCAGGCTTAAAAGGGGCATCTGTAAGGACAGTGGCAAGGGAAAGTCTTGGACCGAATTCAGGACTTATGAAAAGCCCGTTCCTCCCAATCCATCCAAGACCAGAAGAAGTTGCAGCTATTTTGTGGCTGAAAAGGGGATAGAGCCTTGATATAAATTTATCCTTTCTCCTATCAGAATCAGGAGGGATTGCGAGATACCTGTAACCCCTTTTCCTCAAAAAGAGTATAACTGCCCTCTCGAGATCCTCAAGGATCTCTATTCCCTTCTCCGTGAGCCTCCTGTTTATCCCTATAGAGATAGCTGTCCTCAGATGGGCTATATCACCCCTAACCACCTTGCTCACATCAGCAAAACCAACAACATCAGCACCGAGCTCAAGGAGGATATCTTCAAGCTCCTTATTAAGGTCTTCCTTAACCTGCCTGGGCATTTGCCTTTGCCTCTGCCTCCTCCTTCAGTTTTTTAAGAGAGCTGATCATGTTTATTGCCTCTTTTAAGGCATTACTTGCATCCTTTGCATAGCCATCAGCACCCCACTTCTCAGCAATGTCATGAGACACAGGCGCACCACCTATCATGATTCTTGCATTGGGGTTCCTTTTCTTTATCTCCTCTATGACCTTCTTCATCCCGACCATGGTCGTTGTCATCATGGCAGACAGACAGACAAGGTCAGCATCAGTCCTCAGCTGTTCCTCCACAAATTTGTCAAGGGGCACATCCCTTCCAAGGTCATAAACAGTAAATCCTGCTACATCAAACATCATCTTTACTATGTTCTTTCCTATATCGTGGACATCTCCCTCAACAGTCCCGATAACTACAGTACCCTTGACACCGAGGTCCAGTTTTTTCATATGGGGTTTTAATATATCAAGGCCTGCATAAAGGGCATCGGCACACATCAGTAGTTCAGGGACAAAGTATTCCTGTGCCTCAAAGAGCCTGCCAACCTCCTCCATCCCTGCCACAAGGCCATTAAAGATAGCCTCTCCAGCATCGATACCTGCATCAAGGGCCTCCTTAGCAGCCTCCTTTGCTCCATCCTCGTCATAATTTATTACTGCTCTCTTCAGTTTCTCCAGAATCTCCTTCTTTTTTTCTTCATCTACCATGTTCTCCCTCCTTAAAATCTTTTATAGTTTCTTACTTCATCCATCATGGCATGAAAATTCTCTGGCGGAACAGTGGGCCAGATATCACAGCCAGGCCAGAGGGCACTCGCTCCATCATCAATGCATTTGCGGACCGCCTCTCTTACAGTCTCTGGTTTGCCCTGAACAAGGACATTATAAGGGTCAAGGTTTCCAAATATAAGGACATCATTCCCGAGGGTCTTCCTTGACTCCACCAGGTCATTCTTCTGGTCAACACTTATTGCAGTGGCACCTGTCTCTACCATAAACTGGACTATATGATTTGTCTTTCCACATATGTGAAGGACGCTTGGCACTGTTATCTGGGAGATAACCTTTTTAAGATAGGGTTGAATAAGACTCTTGAAGACCCTCGGACTCAGGACATCAGAGGTCGCACCCATCTCCCTTACAGTTAGATAATCTACACCTGCTTTTATGAATTCCTTTGCCACCACCACTGCTACATCAGAAAGGACATCGAGAAGCCTGCCTACTTTATCAGGTTTCTTGAATGAGAGCTTCAGAAGCTCATTAAGGTCCATTATCTGACCTGCCAGGGTAAAAGGACCGAGGACATAGGAGCCAATGGGAACAGTGTCGCCAATCTTTTTCTTCAAAAGTCCTATAGCCTCTGACACAAGGGGAATCCTTCCCCGACTCTCAAGACCCTGAGGTATGGAGATTTCCATCTCAGCCTCGTTGTTTATAAGCTTCTTTCTTATAGTTGGGTAAAGGATTCCTTCCTGATGGGCATAGACATTTATTTCACATCCCAGTGCCTCTGCCTCCACACAGAGGTCAAAAGGAACAACAGCACATTCATAACCGAAGAATTCATAAGTTGTAGCAGCAGACTCTGCCATCATGGTTGCATCGAGATGGATATCAGCAAATCTGTAGCCGAGTCTCTTAAGACCGTATTCAGTTATGTTCCCCATCCCACTGAAACAAGGAATCCTGTCTATCTCCTCTTTTTTAAAGAGGCGAACTATGCGGTCCTTTGGGGTCATTGTTATGGTGCTCATACTGCCTCCTTAACTTTTCTTGCTGTTACTCCAGAGAGAAGTTTTTCTACAAAGTCTTTAAAATATATCTTTATGGGAAGCCGGGGATTTTCAGGAAGAGAACCTCTCTCATGATATACAAGGGTGCTTAAAAGGATATGGGCTGTTGCAACAGCAGGAAAGATCCTTCCTGCAGTAACTATAGGACCGTAAAAATTGAAATCGCTCCAGAGGAATGAACCCAGTGCCTGCGCAACAGCATCCATTGCCCTGAAACCCTCAATACCCCAGACCTCCTTTATCTCCTTCCACATATGGGTTCCATTTGAGTAGGCTCCACCACAGGGGAGGCCAAACTTTTCCTTAATCAATCTATTTGCAATAAGGCTGAAGGATGTGGCAGGTAGATTCATGACAGAGGTATCCACAAGGATCGTCTCGAATGTATCAGCTCCCTGAGACAGGATCTGTTCAAGGGACTTGAGTCTTCCATAAGGTGTCTGGTCTGTATCATCAAAGGCCTGTATAACCACATGTTTTATCCCCAGGTCCTTCAGCCTGTTAATCTGTCCTTTTATATCTTTATCCCAGGGAGTGATGCTGTTATAGAGAAACTTATCCTGCAATCCAAGCCTTGCAACATACTCTGTTGCCTTTGCCCTCTTCTCAGCAACCCACATATCAATCCCAAAGGGCATATCTGTTGTCTCGATATAAAAATCTATATAGACCTTTGCCTCCTCAGGTGTATTTGCTACCATGGCTACCATAGATGGTATTCCCGTTGTCTTTGAAAGCTCTTCCTGCTTCTTAATCAGCTCCCTTGCCTTATCTCTGTCAAAGTTACCTTTTCTGTCAATAAGAACCCTGTCCTTGTTATGAAACATGGATGCTATAAGGAGGGGTGGATTCTCTCCAGGCTGTCCTCCAATCTTTATGTTTCCGATTGTGCAGACCTTCTGTTCTCTATTAAAGGTAAATATATCTTTAAACTCTTTCACTTATTTTCACCTCTTAGTTTTCTCTGGGGCGGCAAAGCCGCCCCATATCTTGCTCTTTCAGAATATTAACCTCAGTGGATTCCGTGGTCAAATTTCGGCTGGGGTAGGTACTCCCAGGGCTCTCCTTTGATAACCTTCTGGGCTATCTCAACACACTTAACAGCATACTCAAAGGCATAGGGGATACCAGGACCATTCGGCACAAAGCCAGCAAGAATAGTACCTATTGCTGCTGCCTCAAAGACCTCTTCAACAGTTGCACCAGCCTTTACAGCCGGCACGACATGGATAATGCACCTGGGAGACATATAGGCAACACCACCTGCCATGAATATGAGCTCCTTGACCTTCCTTGGAAGGGCTCCGTCCTTCCAGAGGGATTCATAGAAGTCTGCAAAGGTCTTTCCTGCCTCGGGATTCAGCTGATTGATGATCTTGAACATCCTTGGAAGAAAGAGCATGTGTTCTTCCATGTACTTATTGGCTTCCTCAGGTGTTAATTTTTTGTCCGCCATCGTTACCTCCCATTGGGATTTATTAAGGATCCAAAGGATCCGCCTTATAATCTCCAGTTCCTTGCCACCTGAATAAATTTCTGGATATTTTCATAAGGAACTGTAGGTGGGATGTCACATCCAGGCATGAGGACAAATCCTCCATCAGTACCAGCTACCTCAATAATATGTCTGCAGGTCCTTTCTACATCATCAGGACTTCCCTGAAGCATAATCTTCACTGGATCAACATTACCTGCAAAGCATATCTTTCCAAAAAGCACCTCCTTTGCCTTTGCTATATCTACCTTGTGGTCAAGGCTTATACAGCTTGCTCCTGTAAGGGGAAAGAGTTCAAGCCTGTCAGTTGTATTTCCACAGATATGGACAAGGGTATGGACACCCTTTGACCTTGCCCAGTCTGTAAATCTCTTCAGATAGGGAAGGGCAAACCTCTCGAACTGCTTCTTTGAGATAAGGTCACCAGAGGCTGTGGGATCAGCAAGGCTTATAACCTCAAGGGTTTTGTCTTCCACAAGGGGCTCGTAAAGATGGATAAGGAGATTGGTGGCAAAATCAACTAACCTTTCTACAAAGGCAGGCTTCTTAAAGGTTGCCTTCATCATAGGCTCTTCACCAATGAGCCTTGCTGCAAGGGTAAAAGGACCCCAGGCTGTCATGGTGACAACATACTCATGGCCTATCTTTTCTTTTGCAATTCTTAAGGCCTTTTTAATGGTATTTATGGTCTCGTCAAGGTCTATCTTATTTATATCGAGCTTCTCCATGTCTGACTCTTCTTTTATAATTGGTTCTTCAAGGTCAGGGGCACCAATCTCGCGAAACTTAATCCTTCCACCAAGGGAGGCTGCATGAAAGTTGTTATATCCAGAACCGGCATAGACAATATCGCACAGGAGTTTCTCTGACATCTTAACGAGCATCTCTGCCATAAGGGCTGCATCCCTTGAAAGGGCCTGAAAGGTAGTGCCAAAATTGTGGATACTCCACATACCTCCACCAAAAAGAGTTACAGGAACCCTTTCTGGCTTTCCTCCCTCAAAGGCCTTGAGAATCACTTCCTTTGGCTTCATGACCTAACCTCCCTTGGTTTTTTATTTTTTCTATGCAAATAAAATGCCAGAGACCTTCGGGGCATAAAGGACAGTTAATTGAAGGCTTAAGGCTACAGGCTGAAGATAGCCTGAGAAAAAATTCCTCATCATTGGGGCAAATTTCCCCACTTAATAGACCTTTCCCCTCAATACCTTCAATATTGAACTGACCATCTCTGATCTGTTTAATGTGTAAAAATGGAAAAACCTAACTCCATTGTCAAAGAGCTCAAGACACTGTTCTATTGCTATATCAATGCCTGCTTTTTTCATTTCATCGGGATTATCCTCGATGCCTCCAAACCTCTTTCTTATCTTTTCAGGTATTGTTGCCTTACAATAAGAGGCAAATTCAGAAATCTTTTTTATATCACCAATGGGCATAATACCGGGAATAATCGGGATAGTAATGCCTGCCTTTAATGCCCTTTCCATGAATTCATAAAAATACCTGTTGTCAAAAAACATCTGAGTAATAGCAAAGTCTGCACCCTCGTCTATCTTCTGTCTTGTATACTCTATATCCTTTTCGAGGTTTGGTGACTCTTGATGCCCTTCGGGATAGACAGCAACAGCAATAGAAAAATAGTTATAGCCTTTTATAAATCTTACGAGGTCTCTGGCATACCTGAATTCTCCTTTTGAAGGGTCAAAATCTGGCACATTTCTTGGAGGGTCACCTCTAAGGGCAAGGATGTTATCAACGCCCATAGATATATACCTCCTGAGCAATTCATCCATCGAACTCCTTGTGGCACCAATGCATGTTAGATGGGACATAACTGTAAGATCTGTCTCTTCTTTTATCCATTGAAGGGTTGTAATGGTCCTCTCCTGAGTAGTACCACCAGCTCCATAGGTAACAGAGATATACAGGGGATTGAATGTACTGAGTTCCTTTACCACTGCCATAAAGTCCTTCCGCTGGGAAGGAGATTTTGGAGGAAAGAATTCAAATGAAATACCCTTTTCATTCTTTTTCAGCACTTCCCTTATAAGCATATCGAAACCTCCAGCAAAGTTTATTCTTTATATATCAAATTCTGTGCCAGAAAACTTTTCAGGTCTCATGGCAGGGCAAACCAAAAATACCAAGCCAGAAATCTAAAGTGAAAGATATTAAATGCTTAATGAGGTGATAGGGGAAGATAATTGTTATTTCAGTTAGATGGGGCAGAAATAGAAACGATTGGTAGTGAAATAATAGTTGGTAAAATCACTCAATCCCATATTTTTTTAATTTAAGATACAGGGTCTTTCTGTCTATACCGAGGAGTTTGCTTGCTACTGAGCGATTTCCCCTCGCCTCCTGAAGAACCCTCAGGATATGAAGCCGTTCCATCTCATTAAGGTCATAAACATTCTCTGAGGTTTCGTCAGGAGTCTGGACTTTATATTTCTTATTATCAGTAGCAGGAAGAGAAAGGAGGTCCCTTGTTATTTCTTCGCCTTCTGATAGTATTACTGCCCTTTCAATAACATTCTCCAGCTCCCTTACATTGCCAGGCCAGTCATAAATCAAAAGGGCCTCCATGGCATCCTGTGTGAATCCTTTCAGGGATTTTGAAAGCTTATTACTGAACTTCCTTAAAAAATATTCTGCCAGGGTAGGGATATCGTCCCTTCTATCCCTGAGAGGTGGCAGATAGATGTTGATTACATTTAATCTGTAAAAAAGGTCCTGTCTGAATTCACCTTTTCTTACAAGTTCACTTAAATCCCTGTTTGTAGCTGCAATGATTCTTACATCGGACTTAAGATTCTTCGTTCCACCAACGCGCCTGAATTCCCCTGAATCAAGGAACCTGAGGAGCTTTGCCTGAAGACTTACAGGCATCTCTCCGATCTCATCAAGAAAAAGGGTACCTTTATTGGCAACCTCCACTATGCCGAGCTTTGTCTGATAGGCACTGGTAAAGGCACCTCTTTCATGACCAAAAAGTTCTGATTCGATAAGATTCTCAGAAAAGGTCGCGCAGTTAAGGCCAAAGAAGGGCAGACCTTTTCTTTTGCTGTGATACCATATTGTCTTTGCAATGACCTCTTTCCCTGTACCGCTCTCTCCCTGAATAAGGACAGGAGAATCTGTTGGAGCAATCTTTTTTACTAAATCTATTATCTTCTTCATCTCTTCAGAGCTAAAGACAAGCTCAGGAAGTTCCTTTTTTACAAGTTCTTTTTCGAGGAGCTCACTCTTGATCTTCAAAGACCTGTATTCGAAGGCCTTCTTTATTAAAACCTCAAGCTCGTCAAGTTTATAAGGTTTAGTTATGTAATCAAAGGCTCCGCTTTTCATGGCTAAAACAGCATTTTCAACTGTTGCCTTTCCTGTCAGGACAATAATAGAGGGGGCAAGGGGGTCCTTCTTTACCTCCTTCATGAACTCTATCCCTGTCATCCCTGGCATCACAATATCGAGGAGGACGACATCAAAGGCTTCATTCCTGAGAAATCTCAGACCCTCCTCACCATCCTGAGCCACCTCAACATAAAATCCCTTCCTGCTCAGCTCCTTTTTCAGGACCTTCCTTAGAGATTCCTCATCATCCACAACAAGGACCTTAATCATCCCCAGATGTTACTTATGCTACCAATCCTCAATGTTTATGAATTACTGAAGGAAGTTTTACTATAAGTTTTGTGCCCTGGCCAATCTTACTTTCCACATCTATAGTTCCTCTATGCTCTTCCACAATCCTGTAAGAGATGGCAAGGCCAAGGCCTGTACCCTCACCCACAGGTTTTGTTGTAAAGAAGGGGTCGAAAATCCTCTGTTTCACTTCTTCAGGGATGCCAGGGCCTGTATCGGCAATAGAAACCTTCACAGGAAGCACATCAGGGCTGAATCTCTGGTCATTGCCATCATCTATCTCTGTGGAGATACTTATAGTTCCACCCTCAGGAGTAAAATAAAGGGAATTGAGTATGATATTAAGGAAGACCTGCCTCAGATTTCCAGGATTTCCATAAACCTTTGGGAGGTCCCTCTGGAGATTAAGCCCTATATTGTGTTTCAGGTTTTTTGCCCTGTGTTTTACAAGAAGAATCACCTCTTTCATTATCTCGTTGATATCTATCTCCCTGAAGGTGGTTCCAGAAGGCCTTGCAAATTCAAGAAGGCTTTCGAGGATCTCCTTGCATCTGAATATCTCTTTATGGATAATCTCGAGATATTCAGGAAAGTCCTCGAAGGCCCTGACCCTTTTAAGAGAAGCCTTCTTGCTCCTCTCGATAAGGGCCTCTGCACAGGTTGCGATAGCTGTAAGGGGATTATTTATCTCATGGGCTATACCAGCTGCAAGAGTTCCGATGGCAGCAAGTTTTTCTGTTTTTATAAGGTGCTGTTCCATAAGTTTCTGGGATGTAACATCCTTGAGATAGTGGACTGTTGCATAAAGTCTTCCCTCCTCGTCAATCAATGGATAGGCCCAGAAATGGAATGTCCGTCCACCTGTACCTTTAAGCTCTTTAAATGAAGTCCTCCTGGTGGCGAGGGTATCGATGCAAAGACACTCCTGAGTTATAACACCTATCCTTCCGAGGAGCTCACGGCAATTCACACCCCTTATTGATATTGCACTATAGCCTGTCCTTGCAAGAAGGGCCTGGTTTGCCCTTATAACCTTCAGGGTGTCGTCCTCGATCCAGACCATATCAGTTATGGCATCAAAGGTTCTCTCCCATTCTTTCTTTTCTCTGGTGAGTTCTTCAAAAAGAATCGCATTCTCGAGGGCAATGGAGATATGTTTTGCCACGGGATTGAGGATCCTGAGGGTCTTCTCAGAGTACATGCGGGGTTCTCTGGAGTCGAGATTAAAAACACCGAGTATCCTGTCTTTATAAAGAGGGATACTAATCGTAGAACGGATACCCTCTTTGAAAAGCTTACTGTCAAGTCTGAAGGGCATATAGGCTTGAAGGTCATAATTGATCCAGTGTTTATTATTTCTTATGACCCACCCTGCAGAGGTGTCTTCAACAGGTGCTTTTACACCTTTTTTGAGGAGGGTCTTCATTTCTGTGTCAAGGGCATAGATGGTGAGCCTGTCAGTCCTTTCATCATAAAGAAGAAGACTTGCCCTGTCATAGGGGATCAATCTCTTTATCTCAGAGGCCATAATCCTGAAGATGGTTCCTATGCTCAAGGAGGAATTTACAATCCAGCTCAGTTCATTTATAAGCTCACCTATCTTCTGGTCTGTTATATCCTGCAGGGCTATTATACGGGTAGTATCATAAAAATTTATTATCTTTATCCTTCCAATAAATATATCACCATCATTCAGCTTAATTAGAACCTCATCTCCGGAGAGAAACTCTGCTTTTAAAAGCTCCCATATAGAACCCCCGGATATATCATCTTCTAAATTGAATAAACTGTAGGCCTTCTGGTTCTGGCAAAGAAAGACCTCACCTTCACCAACTCCAAAGGCTGGGAGTTCAAGGAGGTCAAGAACCTCAAGGATAGCCTCTTTCCCGGTTACCCTTACCCCATAATTTAGGATAACTTTTAATCATTATTTCATGCAAGAGAAAGCATCCAGACTGTTACTTCCAACACCAATGGCTTAAAATTCCCTGCTGTCCAAAATAAATTGAAAGGGACTTTCTTATGCCCATTAAAAACTTTATTTTGGAGAGGTGTGCTTAACATTAACAATATAATTTTTAGGGAGGCGTTTTCACATGGCATGAATTATAACATATCAGGCTACAGGTTTATGCCTGTTTCCTGAGTGTTACCGAGCATTCAGCCGTGGTAACCAAAAGGTCTTGTATACCTCTGATTCCTCGGCTGAATGCTCAGCCACCAGTAGCCTGTATGTCTAAACCATCACGCCTGATTCTTTGAGCCAGAGAAGGCGGGAGTTGTTTATTACAGGTGCGTTAATCTGTTCTATAAATCTTCTTATATCAAGGTCAAAACCCTCTTTTTTCTCAAAGGCAGAAGGTTTTGCCTTTGAAGGGAGTTTGATGAGCTTCTTTATCTCTGTCTCCTTTGGAGGTTTAAGGCTCACCTTCATGAGTTTTGCCAGGTCCTTGAAGATATCCCTGTGAGATGGTATTTCTGTATCTATTGCCTTCGTTACCCTTTTCAGTCTCCCAAGGTAGTCAACAATTGTGCCTTCTGTCTCAAGATAGCTTGCTACTGGCAATACTACATCTGCACTCCTTGCAAGGTCTGTCATGTAAGTGCCCTGGTATATGAGGGTCTCAACCTGAGGTCTTATATTAATGGGAAGGTCTCCAACTACATAAAGGAGTCCAGTGCCTCCCTTTGCCATTTCTTTAATTGAAAGGCCTGAAGGCACAAGACCCATGAGTATAACTCCCTTTGCATTAGCCTCAGGAGATACTGAGACAGCCTTTCCTTTTATAAGGCTCAGGTTTGCTCCTGCACCATAAAGGACTGGTGAAGAAAGTATGAGGGGTGACTTTGAGGCCTCTATAAGCTCTGCTGCCTTCAGGACTGCCTCTGTAACTCCCGCATCCTCTGTAAGCTTTGTGAGGTTTTTGTCCTTAGAAAGACCTTTATCAATAAGGGCCTTTGTTAAGGCCTTGAGGAATTCAACCTCATTGCCAGTGAGTTTTACATGGGCAATTCCTGAAAGGGGTATGTCATCGGAGCTTATCACTATGAGTTTTGCTCCTCCATTCACCTTCTTTCTTATAATGGCATCTATGGAGGCAAGGGCCCTTGTCCACTGGGATGGATTTAAGCCAGCTGTAATTATGAGGTCTGCCTCATCTATGTCAGCTACCTGAGAAATAAGAGAATCCCTGTCTCCGTAAAGGCTTACTGTTGAGTCTATGTTCTTTGTTTTTACAACCAATGTTACAAAGTTTTTGAGCATAAGGGCGTCTTCATTAAGGATTGAGCCTGTGGTAATAAAGCTTGTATCCCTGCCTGCCTTTTTAAGGAGTTTTGCTGTATGACTTAAGGCCTCTTCCCAGGAGACCTCTCTCAGTTCTCCGTTTATCCTTATCATAGGCCGACTTAACCTTCCATGGGACTCTATGGCATCATAACCAAATCTTCCATAGGCACATATATATCTCTCCTGAGAAGCCTCAGGTGCACTGGCATTTATCTTCATTATCCTGCCATTCATGGTGCTCACTACTATATCGCAGGCACCACCACAAAGAAGACAGGTTGAGGTTATTCGCTCGTAATCCCATTCCCTCCCCTTACGCCACCTGTCTGCCTCAAGAATGGCATTTACAGGACAGACATCTATACAGCTTCCGCAGAAAGTACAGCCAGATTCCTGAAGGGGTTTATCAGCAGCTGTTGTTACCTTTGCACCAACACCTCTTCCCATAAAGTCAAGGACATTCGTGCCCTGGGCCTTGCAGATCCTCACACACCTACCGCAAAGGATGCAGTAGTCAGGGTCTCTCTTTATAAAGGGATTTCCTTCATCTGGAGAAAACCCGAATCTCTTTCTGGTGAAGGAAGATTCCTTTATCTCAAATTCATAGGCATAGTCCTGAAGCCTGCATACCCCAGCCTTTGTGCAGGTCATGCAGTCCAGGGGATGCATTGATACTATAAGGTCTATCACAAATTTTCTTATCTCCCTGATTTCCTCTGTCTCTGTCCTCACAACCATCCCTTCTTTCACCTTTGTTGTGCAGGCAATAACAGGCCCTTTCTGACCCTCTATCTCCACGAGACAGAGTCTGCAGGCACCAATGCCACGCATTCCCTTTATATAACAGAGGTTCGGAATGTGGATTCCACAAAGCTCTGCTGCCTCTATAAGGTTCATACCCTCGGGAACCTGAAAGGTCTTTCCATTGATTGTGATATTCACATTGTTTGTCATTTAAGCCTCCTTAAGACTGTTCATGATTTTATTAAGATGCCCATTTTTACTCTATGTTATTTTACCAATGTTAATGCCTTAAGTTTTGGCGGAAGTAACAGTGGCTGCCTTGCTTTCAATTATAATTGCCTTTGTTGGACATACCTTTATACATTCTCCACACCTTGTGCATCGCCTCTGTCTTATCTCAAAAGGAAGAAATCCGCTCTGGAAAGGCTTCCTCTCCTCTCCAAGGAGCGCATTAAATTTGCAAACCTTCTTACACTCTCCGCACATTATACAGAGCTCAGGTATTATCCTGTACCTTATAAGGCCCTTGCACTCCATCTGGGGGCATTCACCTTTTGTATGGGCATTGAAGTCTTCTGAACCAAGCCATTCAAGGACAAACCTTGCAGTATTCTTTCCCTTCATGCACATGGAGGCAGTAAGCATGTAGTTCATGATTCTCCTCAGGGCATCAATGTCTGATACACTACCATTCCCATTAACAAGGTTTTCAAGCCTTATCCTTGCCTCATAGGTACCCATCTCGCAGGGAAAACACCTTCCACACATAGGACCATTAAGGAACTCCCTGACATAGTATAAAGACCTCTGAACAGGACACTTTAATAGCTCTGCCTCCTTTTTTATATCCTCAACCTTCTTCTCCTTTACCTCTGTCATAAAGCCTCCTATTTTGAACTACTCTTGAACAACCCTTGAACTACTCTTGAACAACCCTTGAACTACTTTTGAACAACCCTTGAACTACTTTTTTTGGTGGCCTTTTCTATCTTCACTGCACCAATCGGACAGGCAAGATAGCAGGCCTTGCACTTTGTGCAATAGTCCTGGTCAATAAAATATCTATCCTTTGTCTCTTTTACAGCATCATAGGCACAGGCCTGCTTGCAGAGACCACATCTGAAACAGGTCTCCTGATCAATACTGAATACACCGAGACCCCTGCAGACCTTTGCCCTGCAGTATTTATCATAAATATGCTCCTCGTATTCTTCTCTGAAGTATCTAATAGTTGAAAGCACTGGATTTGGTGCACTCTGACCAAGACCGCAGAGAGAACCCTTCTGGACGAGCTTACCGAGTTCCTCAAGCCTCTCTATGTCCCCAGGCTCTCCATGACCTGAGCATATCCTCTCCATTATCTGGAGCATCTGGTATGTGCCAATCCTGCAGGGTGGACATTTTCCACAGGACTCAGACTGGGTAAAGCTCAAAAAGTATCTTGCCACATCAACCATACAGGTGTCCTCATCCATTACAACCATTCCACCAGAGCCCATCATTGAGCCGACCTTTGTGAGGGAGTCGAAGTCAACAGGCATGTCAAGATACTCCTCAGGTATACATCCACCAGAGGGGCCACCTGTCTGGACTGCCTTAAACTTTTTGTCGCCGATTATCCCTCCACCAATATCAAATATTATCTCCCTCAGGGTTATTCCCATGGGTACCTCTACAAGTCCTGTATTCTTAACCTTTCCTGTAAGGGCAAAGACCTTGGTGCCGGGAGAATTCTCTGTACCGATACTCCTGAACCAGTCTGCACCCTTTTCTATAATCATGGGCACACAGGCATAGGTCTCTATATTATTGAGATTTGTAGGATAACCAAAGACACCACCACCGGGCTCAGAAAGCCTTGGAGGCCTCGGTCTCGGAAATCCCCTTTCACCTTCAATAGATGCAACAAGGGCAGTGGACTCTCCACAGACAAAGGCACCCGCACCCTCTCGGATATCTATATCAAGAGAAAAGCCTGTTCCCAGGATATTCTTGCCGAGAAGTCCGAGTTCCTCTGCTTGTTTTATTGCATGCCTAAGATTCTTCACTGCAAGGGGATATTCGTGCCTCACATAGATAAAACCATATCTTGCACCAATGGCATAGGCACATAGAAGCATCCCCTCAAGAAGGCTATGGGGATCACCTTCCATAATTGCCCTGTCCATAAAGGCACCAGGGTCACCCTCATCACCATTAGCAACAACGAATTTTATGTCTCCAGGGGCTTTCTTTGTATGCCTCCACTTCTTTCCAGCAGGAAAACCCGCACCTCCCCTTCCTCGAAGATTTGCTTTGTCAACCTCGTCAAGGACCTGGTCGGGCGTGAGCTCAGAAAGGGCCTTTTCAAGGGCCCTATAACCACCAACAGCAATGTAATGGTATATGTTTGTAGGGTCAATCTTATCATTATTTCTGAGGGCAATCCTTACCTGTTTTTTATAAAATGGAAGTTCTGTCATGTGTTCAATAGGCTCATGCATGATATCTTCCCTGTAAAGACTCTGCCTGTATGGTCTGCCTCCAGCAAGGGTATATGTAACGAGCCACCTGGCATGCTCAGGGGTAACCCTCTGGTAATAGATATTATGGGGCTCTATCCTGAGATTTGGACCCCTC
>Ga0272445_1000842_pt1 | contig 26237 bp, 31 predicted proteins | sample YNPCB0031_FD_194404 | JGI IMG/M metagenome (GOLD analysis project Ga0272445, IMG submission 194404) | Hot spring sediment microbial communities from Yellowstone National Park, WY, United States - YNP-CB-003-1 | ecosystem: Environmental > Aquatic > Thermal springs > Hot (42-90C) > Sediment... | reverse complement strand
CCCTTCTTTTTTATGCTTAAGGGATGGCTTTTGGGCTGGAAGGACAGAAGGCTTGGCTTTTTGACAGTGTTTTCTTTTCCCGTCTTTCTGTTCTTTTTAGCTATGTCTTTGAGAAAGCATGTGGAAGCCAACTGGTCTGGCTCTGCCTACTTTGGTGGCTTTTTGCTGGCAAGCTATTATCTCTCCAAAAGCAGGTTTTTGAAGCCTACTTATGCCCTGAGCTTTGTCCTCTTTATCTTACTCCACTTTAGCCCAATTTTGGACAAGGTGGGGTTAAAAAACCTTTTGCCCCCAAGTAGGGACCCAGTCAAAGTGGCAATAGGTTGGGAACTTTTAGGTAAAGAGGTAAGCAAACTCTACACAGGGCAGGAAATAATCCTTAGCCCCCGCTATCAAATATCCGCAGAGCTTGCCTTTTACACAGAGGGAAACCCACGCACCTACTGTATAAACCTTGGTAGGCGTATGAACCAGTATGACCTTTGGAGAGAAAGTATGAAGAACTACATAGGCAAAGACGGCATATATGTGGATTATTCACCCATTGACAGCAGGGTTTTGGAGGGCTTTGAGGGTATAATAGAACACAGGGTTTTACCCATCCGCTGGAGGGGAGAGGTGATTAAAGAGTTCCATATATACAAGCTAAAAAACTACAAACACACAATAAAGGAGGAAGGAATGTTTGAAGGTTATTAGATGGCTTCTGTCTTTTTATATTTTTGGCTACCTTTTTTACCATCTTACACCAGTCTTTTACGCAGTTCATGTCAATTACGCACCCCCAAAGCCCGTCCCACTGCCCTATCAGAGAACCTGTAAAGTGGTTTTTGGTGTAAAAACTGCCCTTGATGAAGGGGTGGGAAGGCTCAGTTCATTGGAAAAGCTGTTGGAGGAAAGGGACATAGCCTTTTCTTTGGGCCACTCTATTAACTACTCCCCACGCATCAGAAAGAGCAACCTGCCAGAAGGCTACGGATACAGAGACTTGGGTGTATTAAGTCTCTTTTCTTACCTTATCTTTGCGCATGTTACTAAGCTAATAACCTTTTCGGAAAGGGAGGACCCCTACGGACTTTTGAACCCAAAGGATTGCAAACCAGTTCTTTCGGACCTTCCTGTGCTTATTTCCACCCCTTTGGGAGAGTTCCCAAGCTACTCCTTTGTCTTGGGAAAACGGTGGAACCTTACCTATCCAGACTGCGATAGCATGCTTTCCTTTTACCCAGTGGTGGGCAGGGAACTTAGCTTTTCCATATACAGCCCTCCGAGGTTGAACCCTCCACTGGATGTACCCCTCCCAAAGGTGCAGTTGAACCTTAAGGTGGAAGGCAAAAAGGTGCTACTGCTTGTTTATAAAAACGGAAAGCTTTTGGAGATATATGACCAACCCTTGCTTACCCTGAACCTTGAGGAGGAGGGAAGCTACCAGCTAAAGGTTTATAGCTACAAATTAAAAGTTTTTAGTTTTTACTTTGGCTTGAGGTTCGTGGGATGCCTTCCGGAGATAAGGGTCAAGCCCTTTTGAGGGTGTTGGTTTGCAAACTTTCTGTTTGGGAGTATATAATATATTATTATGATCTACTCAGAAACTGTTAAGTATGCCCTGCTGGCGCTTGCTTATTTGGCTTTAAACAGGGATAGGCTTGTTAAGGTGGAGGAGATCGCAGAGGCCCAAAACATCCCAAAACCCTTTCTATCAAAAATATTCCACAAACTGGTCAGGGAAAGGGTGCTGAGGTCCTACAAAGGTCCAAACGGCGGATTTACTTTTATGATCCCACCGGAGGAGATCACCATATACGATGTGATAAGGTATCTGGACGAGGACTATCGCTTAGACTACTGTGCCCTAAGACCGGGAAGGTGTGAAGAATGGCAGAGTTCGCCCTGTATGGTTCATGACAAATGGACAGCCCTTAGGGAGCACATAATGGAATATTTGACCTCCACCACCATTACAGAGTTGGCTGGAGTTGAAGAAAAGCACAGAAAGGCTACTCAGGTGAAAGGGTAATATAATTAATCCCATGTTTGAAGAGGAAAAAAAAGAGGAAGCTCAAGCCCAAGGTGAGGATCTATCCTCCCTCTGGCAGGAAGCATTAAAGGAGCAGGAAGAAAAAGAGAAGGAGGAAAAAAAGGAAGTTTTAACGCCGGATATTCAGGAAAAGCTCAAAAAGTTCCTTGACCTACCCTTGCTCATAGAGGTGGTGGTTGGCTCTACAACTCTGACCTTAGGGGAGGTTCTTAACTTGGGTCCCGGCTCTGTGGTGGAGTTGGATAACTTGGTGGAAGAACCCGTGGATATAAAGGTAAATGGCAAATTGGTGGCAAAGGGAGAGATCGTTGTGGTGGAAGAAAAGTTTGGTGTAAAGATCACGGACATTGTGGAAAGGGAGGAGAGGGTAAAAAAGGCTCTTTAATACTTTCCCGTTATGTAGTCCGCCACAGAGGAGGCAGCGATTGCCTTGGGCTTTACCACCGGCTTTAACCCCTGTGCCAACACAAAGCCTATCGCCTCTTTGAGGATCACAGAGGAGTTGTGCTGTGGATTTGGGTTTATGTCTAAATGCACCTCAAAGGGTCTGTTGCCCACCACATCTATGAGCTCCAAGGCGGTATAAACCGCCCTGCTTACCTCCTCCATGAGCCTTTGTCTTAGAGACCTTATGCGCTTTACCCTTTCCGTCTTCCAAAAGACCTTGGCACCCCTGCAGGAGTCTATATGAACTACTATAACCACCACAAAGAGGGTGCTCTCATTTACCTGCCTTGAATCGCAACCCACATATATGGCGGTCTTCTCTGAGGTGCTCTTTATAAACTCCCTGACTTCGTCAAAGTTCTTTATCTGAGGCATTGAACTTACCTCTAAACTCTACAGGCTTCATATAGGTAGGTTTAAACAGGATCCAATCCTTCAAGTTCTCCGCACTTTTGCCGTAGCATACTTCACACAAAAGCCCTCCCTCCACCAGCTTGGAGTTATCATCACAGCAATCAGTCAGGTTCCAAAACTCGTAGTTATCGTGAAATATGAGCCTTCCACAACCAAGACAGCTATAAAGCTTGCAACCCTTGGAGTTCAAAAACTCCTCCAGTTCCTGATCTAAGGGCAACTCTTCCATTTCAAAAACCGTTTTCAAAAACTCCCTCTGCCTTTCACTTAGCTCCTCAAGTTGCATTAGTATATATTTTATCCCTATGTTGGTGGATGAGTTTGATGTGGCGGTTGTAGGTGGTGGTCATGCGGGCATAGAGGCGGCGCTGGCAAGTGCCCGTATGGGTGCCAAGACGGTTATGTTCGTGCTGAACGCAGACACCATAGGGCAGATGTCCTGCAACCCCGCCATAGGTGGCGTGGCAAAGGGCATTGTAGTGAGGGAGATAGACGCCCTTGGTGGAGAGATGGGAAAGGCTATAGACTACACGGGTATTCAGTTTAAGATGCTAAACACCCGTAAGGGCAAAGCGGTTTGGTCTCCGAGGGCTCAGGCGGACAAAAAGGCATACAGGGAGTATATGAAAAGGGTCTGCGAAAATCAGGAGAACCTTCACATAAAACAGGACGAGGTTGTGGATATTCTCTTAGAAAACAACCAAGTAGTTGGAGTAAAAACTCGCCTTGGGCTCGAATACAAAATAAAAGCTGTGGTGGTCACCACGGGCACTTTCTTGAACGGACTTATTTACATAGGCGACAGAACCTTTCCCGGTGGTAGGGCTTGGGAGCCAAACTCCACTGGACTGGCGGACTTTTACAAAAGGCATGGCTTTCCACTAATGAGGTTCAAAACGGGCACCCCTGCAAGATTGGACAAAAGAACCATAGACTTTTCCGGGCTTGAGCCAGCACCGGGGGACGACCCACCCCCAAAGTTTTCCTTCTGGACAGAGCCCGTGGGAAGCTACTGGTTTGAAAAGGGAAAACACCAAGCCCTTTGCTGGATAACCTACACCACTCCAAAGACCCACGAGATCATAAGAAGGAACCTTCATAGAACAGCCCTCTACGGTGGGCTCATAAAGGGTATAGGACCAAGATACTGCCCCTCCATAGAGGACAAGGTGGTAAAATTTCCCGACAAGGAAAGACACCAAATATTTTTAGAACCTGAGGGCTGGGACACCATAGAGATTTACCCCAACGGACTTTCTACCTCTTTACCGGAGGAAGTTCAGTGGGAGATGTATAGGTCTATCCCCGGGCTTGAAAAGGTGGAGCTGATAAGACCCGCCTACGCCATAGAGTATGATGTGGTGCCTCCAACGGAGCTGTATCCCACCTTGGAGACCAAGAAAATAAGAGGACTCTTTCATGCGGGCAACTTTAACGGCACCACAGGGTACGAGGAAGCGGCAGGACAGGGCATTCTGGCTGGCATAAACGCTGCTTTGAGAGCCTTTGGCAAAGAGCCCATATATCTCAGAAGGGACGAGAGCTACATAGGTATAATGGTGGATGACCTTACCACCAAGGGTGTAATGGAACCCTACAGACTTTTCACCTCACGATCTGAGTATAGGCTTTACCTAAGGCAGGACAATGCCATTTTAAGGCTTGCCAAGCTGGGAAGAGAGCTGGGGCTTTTGACGGAGGAACAGTATAAACTGGTGGAAGAGATAGAAAGGGAAATTCAAGCGTGGCTTGAGTTTTACAAAGGGCATAAAGTCTCCGTTGCTATAGGCTCCGATGTTAGGGCTTACAGCCTTTCCCAACTGCTCACCTCTGAGCGTTCCATCTGGGATTTAAAAGAGCTTGGAGTTAGTGTGCCAGAGCATCCCTATGTGGCAGAGGAGGTGGAAATCCAGCTAAAATACGAGCCATACATAGAAAGGGAGAGAAAGTTAAACGAAAAATTAAAAAAGCTTGAGGATGCAGTCATTCCAAAGGATATAGACTACGACAGGGTGCCCGGGCTTACCAACGAGGCAAGGGAAAAGCTCAAAAAGTTCAGACCGCTTACGGTGGGGCAAGCAAGCAGGATAGACGGCATCACACCGGCAACCATAACAGCCCTGCTGGCATTTCTGGGTAAGCTAGACTGAGATGCTCCTTCTCTCCATAGTTCTTTACATACTTCTCACCTTAGCCATAGGGGTATATGCAAGCACCCTTGTGAAGAACTCAAAGGATTACCTTTTGGCGGGGAGAAATCTTCCCTTCTTTATGGCTACCTTTGTTGCCTTTGCCACCTGGTTTGGTGCAGAAACCGTTTTGGGGGCATCCTCCCAGATGGCAAAGGAAGGGTTTTGGGGGGTGATAGAGGATCCCTTTGGTGCAGCCCTCTGCCTAATATTGGTAGGAATATTTTTTGCCAAGCCCCTGTATAGGCTAAACCTTTTGACCTTTGGAGATTTTTACAAAAGGTTTTACGGCAGAAAGGCAGAAATTGTGGCGAGCCTTTTGATCATAGCATCCTACTTTGGTTGGATCGGAGCCCAGATGCTTGCCATAGGCTTGATCCTAAACATAACCACCGGTGTTAGCGTAAAGCTTGGAACTGTTATAGGTTCTTTGGTGGTGGTCTTTTACACCTTTTTGGGTGGCATGTGGGCGGTTTCTCTTACGGATTTTATCCAAACCATAATGATCATAGTGGGGCTTTTGTTCGCCCTCTATGAAGTTTCTCAGGGCTTTAGTCATATCCCTCAGGTTTTAGCGTCCCAACCGCCGGAGTTTTACAAGTTCTTCCCCTCTTTAAACCTTCAGGAGTTCCTTCTCTTTATCACCGCCCTTATTACTATAGGACTTGGTTCCATACCCCAACAGGATGTTTTCCAAAGGGTTATGTCCTCTCGCTCGGAAAGGGTTGCAGTCTATTCCTCCATCACGGCGGGCTTCATGTATCTGACCGTTGCCTTTATTCCTCTGATCCTTGCGGTCTTTGCAAAGGTAAAGTACCCAGAGCTTTTGAAACTAGACTCCCAATTAATGCTTCCCACACTGATTTTGGAGCATACCTCTACACTTACAAAGGTTCTATTCTTTGGGGCACTGCTCTCTGCCATAATGAGCACATCCAGCTCTGCTGTGCTCGCACCTTCCGCAATTCTAAGTGAAAACCTTCTGAGACCACTGTTTAAAGACCTATCCGACAGGGGCTTTCTTTGGCTCACCAGATTTTCTGTGATTTTGATAAGCTTTATTTCCCTTCTCTTTGCCCTCAGCGGAGAGTCCATCTTTCACTTGGTGGGAGATTCCTCTGCCCTGAGCTTGGTGTCTTTGTTTGTTCCCTTGGTGGCGGGGCTTTACTTTAAAGGTTCTAACCAACACTCCGCAGTAGTCAGTATGCTCTCTGGCTTTTTTGTCTGGGCAGTTTTAAACTACGGCTTTGGGTATGAGTTTTCCCTCCTTGCGGGGCTTTTCGTAAGCCTCTTTGCCTATCTTTTGACTTCTCTTTTAAGCCCCATACTTGGCAAGGCGCAAGGAGTGGGCAAGCATAAGGTTGATTAACTTCTTAGCTGGGAATATGCCGAGCTCTCCCTTCAGGCACTCCCTCTCGGTAAATCTTTGGGAAGTTCCTCCCAGCACATAGTCAGATTTCAAAAGCACCGGAACAGGATGCCAAGAGTGTCCTTTGAGTGGCGAGGGTGTGGAGTGGTCTCCTGTGATCACCAGAACGCTCGGCTTTAGCTCAAGGATCTTTGGAAGGTTTTTGTCAAACTCCTCTATGACCTTGACCTTTCCTTCCCAGTTTCCATCCTCGCCGTAAGAGTCTGTCTTTTTTATGTGCAAAAAGAAAAAGTCATAATCGTTCCAAAGGTTTCTCAAGGTTTCTATCTCACTCTCCATGGAAGAGCCTTCAAAGTTTATAACATCCATTCCCACCAAGCTGGCAAGCCCCCTATACATAGGATAGACCGCAATGGCACAGGCTTTCAGTCCAAACCTCTCCTCAAAGCTCTTCATCTTTGGCTTTTGGGAAAAGCCCCTTAAAAGCACATAGTTTGCCTTTGGCTCATCCTTTAAAAGCTCTCCCACCTTATCTACGAACCTTTCCACCACCTCAGCCACCCTTTGGGCGTTGGCGTTCATAGCTATGGGTTTTAGGGGCTCCTTTCCCTCCTTTTGGGGGTCTGTGTCCTTTATTTGGTCTGAACCTTCGGGCAGTTGATGCGGAAACCTTAGCACCAGCGCAAACCTGTGCTCCATTCCCGGTTCAATGATCATTTCAACCCCATCTATTTCCTTGATGTTTCCCTTGATCCTTTGGGTTATTCTTCTGTTTTCTTCCGTGGCAATCCTGCCAGCCCTCCTGTCCTTCACTATAGGTTTGCCATTTGCATACTCTACCGTTGCGTAGTTTCCTCTTATGGCGATGTCCGTGTCCTTTACCTCAATACCAAGCCCAAGGGCTTCGAGGATACCCCTTCCTATCTGATACTCAAGAGGGTCGTAGCCAAAGATGCCCAAGTGTCCGGGACCACTGCCCGGCGTGATGCCATGGTCCACCGGGATATGAAGACCTAAGGCACTTTCCTTTGCCAAACTATCAAGGTTTGGCGTGTGGGCAAGCTCAAGTTCTGTTTTGCCATCCTTTACAGGAAGTCCACCAATTCCATCAAGGACCACAAGCAAAAGCTTGCTGCTATTTTTTTGAACAAGGCTCTCAAGCATGATATAATTTTAAATACTATGGACCCCAAAATCTATCTTCCTCCCTCAATGGGCTACATGCAGGAATACACAAAGGACAAGAAGAAGCTCGCCCAGGAGTTTGAGGCGATACTATTAAAGGAGGTTTTGAAAGAAGCCTTCAAAGGGTTTATGAACGGTAAAGGCTTTCAGCAAAGGTTATACTACGATGCCTTTTTGGAGAACTTGAGCAGGCACTTAGCCCTCAATGGAGGCGTGGGCATAGCCCAGTTCATCCTCAAAAACCTGAAGGATTGAGCTATCTGTCGGAACTGCTCAAATACTTGCTTAGCCCTTCAAAGATCTTCTCGGGCTCCACCTTGTACTCTCCCCTTTCCAGCTTTGCCCTTATCTCTGAAACTTTATTTTCCAGTTCTGAAAGGTCAGGTTGTGGCCTGCTTTTTGCCACCTCCGAAAGCTCGACCTTTACCGCCTCTTGCCCCTTAACCTCCGCGGTCTTTTCCCTGCTCTTCCTCTCCTGCTCAAGGATATTACTTACCAAGTTCCATAAATCTACCCTTTCTATCATGGCTTTAAATATATTATCGTATTTTTTGAGAAAAGTTTAAGCCAAAGATGGACAATGTGGAGAAGGCAAAAAGGTTCATAGAGGAACTAAAGGAAAACAACTATCTTAAGCTGAGGAGAAGCTTTGGAGCTGGGCTGTATCTTTTTAACCTTCTGAAGGATAGGCTTTTAAACAGCCATCTTGAGCTTTTAAAAAAGTTTGACGCCATGCCCTTTCCCAAAAAGGTCGCCATACTTCAGGAGATAGAGCAAGCGTTAAACAAGGAAGAGCTCGTTCCAACAGTTTCTTTTGATGGATATCCCAAAAAGCCCATAGAGAAGTTTTTTATCTCCCTTGAAAGCTTAAAGGTTTTAGACTCAAAGGAAAAGAAGCTTTTGGAGTCTTTAAACATAAAGGACCTGTATTCTGCCCTCTGGTTTGTGCCTGTAAGGTATGAGGACCGAAGGCTCAACACCTCCATAAAAACCTCCATTCCCGGAAAGGCGGTTGCCCTAAGGGTCAAGGTGGTGGAAAGCTCGGTGGAGCCAGATGCCAAGTATCCCATCTCTGTGCTTTGTGAAGACGGCACTGGATACCTTAGCCTAAAATACAGGTTCAAGGATAAAAGGGCGCTTCTAAGGTTCAGAAAGGGCACCGAGCTTATAGTCTATGGAAAGCTCATGGAGTATAAGGGAGAAAAGTATATGGTCCATCCAGAACTGTTAAAGGAAGAGGAGGCGGGCAAAGTTTTGCCCTTTTATAACATAAGGGTAAAGTCTGCCCAAAGCATGTCTGCCAAGCTCAGGCACATAAAGGTAAGGCAAGCCATCCAAAAGCTGTTGGAATACCTACGATATATGCCCGAATACCTACCCGAGGAACTTTTAAAAAAACACAACCTTTACAAACTGCCCGAGAGTTTGTATTTTTTACATGCCCCCCATCAGTGGGATGAAAGGTTAAACACTTGGGACACCCCAGCCCACCATCGGTTGGTCTATGAAGACATCCTTCTCTTCCAGCTTGCCCTCCAGCTTAAAAGAGGGGAGATAAAGTCCCTAAGGGCACCAAAGCTTTTAAGGGCGGAGGAGCATACGCAGGAGTTTTTAAAGAGCCTTCCCTTTGAGCTAACTCAAGCACAGCTTAGGGTCTTGGGAGAGATTTTAAAGGATGTAAAGCAAGAGACACCCATGAACCGGCTTTTGCAGGGGGATGTGGGAAGTGGAAAAACGGTGGTTGCAATGGCTATCTCTTACGCCTTTGCCAAGGAGGGTTATCAGTCGGCCATAATGGTCCCAACGGAAATATTGGCTTACCAGCACTACGAAAACTTTAAAAGGTTTTTAGAACCCCTTGGCGTTAAAGTGGGACTTCTTACCTCCTCGCTAAAAACCGCCCAAAGGAGAAGCCTGCTGAGGCACATAAGGGAGGGAAACATCCAAGTGGTAGTTGGAACCCATGCCCTCATACAGGAGGGAGTCAGTTTTAAAAGCTTGGGCTTTGCAGTGGTTGATGAACAGCACCGCTTTGGTGTTTTGCAAAGGAAAAGGCTCCTTGAAAAGTCCGAAGAATTCTTCCCCCATCTTCTTGTGATGTCTGCCACACCCATTCCAAGGACCCTTGCCCTCTCCCTGTATGGAGATTTGGACCTTTCAATAATAGACCAGATGCCCGCGGGCAGAAAGCCTGTAATCACAAGGCTATTTTTTGATTCCGAGATGGAAAAGGTTCTAAAGCTTATCAGAGAGGAGCTTCAAAAAGGGCACAAGGCGTACGTTATATACCCTGTTATAGAGGATTCTCCTAAGCTTGAGCTAAAGTCTGCGGTGAGGGAGTTTGAGCGGTGGAAAGCCCTCTTTCCCGATAGGAAGGTTCTCCTTTTGCACGGAAGGCTAAAAGATGAGGAAAAGAAAAGGGTGATGGAGGAGTTCAAGCAGGAGGGAGACATCCTTGTTTCCACAACTGTGGTGGAGGTGGGAGTGGATGTGCCAACTGCGACGGTTATGGTGATAGAATCAGCCCATCGTTTTGGGCTTTCTCAGCTTCACCAACTGAGGGGAAGAGTGGGCAGGTCCCAGCTTCAGTCCTTCTGTTTACTTTTGGTTCCAGACCAAATGCGCTACGACCAAGATAGCTTGAGAAGGCTGAAGGTGTTAGTGCAAACTAACGATGGTTTTAAAATAGCGGAAGAGGACCTGAAGATGAGGGGTCCGGGGGAGCTTTTGGGAGAGAGCCAATCCGGATACTTTGGTTTTTGGATCGCAAACCTCCAGAGGGAAAGGGATAGGCACTTCCTTGAGGTATGTAAGAGGGATGCAGAGGAGCTCTTAGAAAAGGATCCATACCTTGAAAGATATCCAGGGCTAAGACAGGTGCTCTTTTACAGATATTCGGAAAGGATAATAACACCCCCTTGACATTCTCTAAAAGGGGTATATAATAATAAACGTAAGTTGGAGATTTGGGGATTAGAAACTCCCTCCCCCTCCCTCCCCAAATTTGTTTGCCCCACCGCCAGGTGGGGCCTTTCTAAAAATGAAATTCCCAGAGTTAATCCCAGCAAAGTTTTTACGAAGGTTAAACAGGTTTGTGGGAGAGGTATCCATTGAAGGCAAAAGAGTTTTTGCACACATAAGAAACACGGGGAGGCTGACGGAGCTTTTAAAGCCGGGCAACACGGTCTTTTTGAAAGAAAAGAATTCGGGGAAGTATCCCTTTGAACTGCTCTTGGTGGATATAGGAAGCTCATTGGTTTGCATAGACTCTACCATAACCCCCAGGCTGTATGCAGAGTTTTTGAATTTGCCCGTTAAGTTTGAGCCCAAGTTTGGAGAACATCGCTTTGACCTCATGTATGACAACAGGGTGGTGGAAACAAAGTCCGTGAATTTGGTAGAAGATGGCGTAGCCCTCTTTCCGGATGCACCCACCGTGAGGGGAAGAAAACACATACAGAAACTAATAGAGCTCTCAGGGCAGGGCTTTGAACCCCAGCTAATCTTCGTGGTGCAAAGGGAGGATGCCTCAGTATTCTCTCCTAACTATAAGGTAGATAAACCTTTCTCAGAGGCGGTTCAAGACTTCTACGGTAGAGGGCTAACAGTTAAGGCTTTTTTGTGTAATGTTAGCCTGAGAGAAATCAGCATAAGCAGAGAGATAGAGGTTATATTTTTAAAAGATGGTTGAAGTGATAGTGGCACCCCATGCGGGTTTTTGCTTTGGAGTTAAGAGGGCGATAGCCCTCGCAGAAAGGGTTTCCGTAGAAAAGGATGGCAAGAGGATATGGTCTATGGGACCCCTCATTCACAACCCTCAGGAAGTCCAAAGGCTGAGGGGTTTGGGTGTTGAGGTTATGGTGGTGGAGGAGGACGCTAAAGAGGGAGATACGGTGATCATCCGTTCCCACGGAATACCACCCCAGAAGGAAAGAGAACTTTTGCAAAAGGGCTTAAAGCTTGTGGATGCCACCTGTCCCTATGTGAAGGCGGTGCATCAGGCGGTGGAAAGGCTCGTCCAAGAGGGCTACTTTGTGGTGCTGGTGGGAGAAAAGGACCATCCGGAGGTTATTGGCACCCTTGGGTATTTGCACGAGGCAGGGGGCAAAGGTGTGGTGGTGGAAAAGAGAGAAGACTTGGAAAGGCTCAAAAACCTTGAGAGAATTGGCATAGTTGCCCAGACTACCCAAAGCGAACAGTTTTTTAAAGAGGTGGTGGGTGAGCTTGCCCTATGGGCAAAGGAGCTAAAGGTAATAAACACCATCTGCAACGCTACTTCCGAAAGGCAGGAGGATGTTTATGAGTTGGCGGGAAAAGTGGATGTGATGGTCATAGTGGGTGGTAAAAACAGTGGAAACACCCGCAGGCTCTATCAAATATCCTCCTCTTTGAACCCAAGGAGCTATCACATAGAGACCGCAGAGGAGCTAAAGCCAGAATGGTTTGTGGGTGCCCAAAGGGTGGGCATAACCGCCGGTGCGTCCACGCCGGACTGGATCATAGAGCAGGTAAAAGGCAAGGTTCAGGAGCTTTTGTCATGAGGCTCTTTATGATTGACAACTACGACTCCTTCACTTACAACTTGGTGCAGTATTTTCAGATCCTTGGTGCAGAGGTAATGGTAAAGAGAAACGATCAAATCAGCATTGAAGAAATCAGGGACATGGACCCCGATGCCATAGTTATATCCCCTGGTCCATGCAGTCCAAAGGAGGCGGGCATTTCGGTAAAGGTAGTCCAAGAGCTGTACAGAGATTATCCCATATTGGGCGTTTGCTTGGGGCATCAGTCCATCGGTTATGCCTTTGGGGCAAGCATAATCCGGGCAAAAAGGCTAATGCACGGGAAGACCTCCCTCATCACTCATACGGGAGAGGGTATATTCTCGGGCATTCCAAGTCCCTTTACCGCGGTTAGATACCACTCTTTGGTCATAGATGAGCATACCCTACCGCCCTTTCTAAAGATAACCGCTCGGTCTGAGGAAGACGAAGAGGTCATGGCAATCCAGCACACAGAGTATCCGGTCTTTGGGGTGCAGTTTCATCCAGAATCGGTGCTCTCGGAGGCTGGTATGGATATTTTGAAAAACTTCTTAACTATAGCCCAAGGCTATCGTCTATCCATCTAAGGTAATCTTCGTTCCCTCCCAGAATGGGGAGGGCTATGATCTCAGGAACCGTGTAGGGATGGACTTTCTTTACTTCTTTTATAAGCTCTTCCAACTTTTGGACGGAGGTTTTTATCACCAGCAGGCTCTCCCTGTCCCTTTCAATGTTTCCCTTCCACCAGTATATGGAATTTGCCTCCGGCACCACATTGACGCAGGCACCCAGCTTATTTTCCACTATGTGGTTTGCGAGTTCTAAACCTTTATCAGTGGGGATGGTTATCAAAACCACTACATATTTCCAGTCCATGGTTCTATAATTATACCCATGGAAAGGGTGCTTATTTTCAACCCAGAGGGAGACAGAGAGCCCAGCAAGAGAAAGGCAGTTTTTGGCAATCCCACAAACATTATGGAACTTAACAATGTGAAATACCGTTGGGCTTTTGAACTATACAAAACCATGGGCTTTACCAACTTTTGGATTCCTGAAGAGATTCCTATGTTAGAGGACAAAAAGCAGTATGAAAAGCTCCTCTCCGAGCACGAGCGGAGGGCTTACGAGCTTGTGTTGAGCTTTTTGATAGCCTTGGACTCCTATCAGGTTAATATGCTAAAGGAGTTTGCCCGCTATTTGACCGCGCCGGAGCTTGTAATGGCCATCACCTCTCAGGAGTTCCAAGAGGCTCTCCACTCTTACTCTTACCAGTTCATCCTTGAGAGCGTGGTGGAACCCACCAAGGCGGACGAAATTTACAACTACTGGCGGGAAGACCAAAGGCTTATGGAAAGAAACAAGGTTATCGCCGAGCTTTACAACGAGTTTATAAAAAATCCCACCGAGGAGAACTTTATAAAGGCAGTCTTTGGAAACTATGTCTTGGAGAGCCTGTACTTTTATTCGGGCTTTGCCTTCTTTTACACCCTTGGCAGGCAGGGGAAGATGCTAAACACCGTCCAGCAGATCAAATACATCAACAGGGATGAGCTAACCCATGTGACGCTCTTTAGGAACATTATAAATGCCCTCAAGGAGGAACAGCCTGACCTATTCACACCCGAGATCAATAAATGGGTCTATGAGTTTTTCAAGTTTGCCACCGAAAAGGAGATTGAATGGGGCAAGTATGTTACCAACAACCAAATCCTTGGACTAAACGACAAGCTCATTGAAAGGTATATAAAGTATCTTTCTAACCTCAGGCTCTCTCAGATAGGCTACGAGCCCCTTTATCCGGAGATTACAGAAAACCCAATGAAGTGGATAGACCAGTTTAGGACCATAAACGATACAAAAACAGATTTTTTCCAAGCAAAGCCTCAAACCTACGCCAAAAGAAGCGAGCTAAAGTGGTAAATCACTCTGCCAAGCTCATTGCCAGCTACTCTTATAGAAAGCTAAGATACACTCCAAACCATCCACTAAGGATTCCAAGGGTCAGCCTTCTTTTGGAGTTTTTGAAGGCTATGGAGCTTTTGGGGGATGAGGAATGGGTAGAGGGCAGACCCGCCCAGTGGGAGGAGCTCACGCTCTTTCATGAGGAAGAATATCTTTTAGCCCTCCAGAGGGCAGACCAAGAGGGTAGTGTGGGTAAAGAAGTAAGGGAAAGATTCCATATTGGGACCATTGAAAACCCAGTTTCTCCTGCCATGTGGAGGGGGTCTCTGCTTGCCACTGGCTCCTCGGTGCAGGCGGTCCAGCTCTTTTTGGAGGGCAATTTAGCCTTCAACCCGGCGGGCGGTATGCATCACGCCTACCCAAGCAGGGCTAACGGCTTTTGCTTTATCAACGACCCGGCGGTGGCAATAAACTACCTAAAACAGAAGGGCTATGGCAAAATCCTTTACATAGACTTAGATGCCCATCACTGCGACGGCGTGCAGGATGGCTTTTACGAAGATGACAAGGTTTTTGTCCTTTCCCTCCATCAGTCTCCTGAGTATGCTTTTCCTTTCAACAGGGGCTTTTTGGAGGAAAGGGGCAGAGGCATAGGAAAGGGCTACAACCTGAACATCCCACTGCCCAAGGGTATCAACGACAGTGAGTTTTTGTACGCTTTAGAGAAAGCTATTGAGATGGTAAAGGATGTATTTGAACCAGAGGTTTATGTGCTCCAGCTGGGGACAGATGCCCTTAAGGAGGACTACCTTTCAAAGTTTGAGCTTTCCAACTGGGGGTTCTTGAGGGCTTTTAGGCTGGTAAAGGACGCTTTCGGAGAGGGCATTTATTTAGGTGGAGGGGGCTATCATCCCATAGCCTTGGCGAGGGCTTGGGCGCTGATCTGGTGTGAGCTCTCCCATAGGGAAATTCCAAAGTTTTTAACTCCAAAGGCAAAGGAGGTGCTCTTAAAGGTAGATTTTGAAGAGTTTGAAGAGGAGGACAGAAGCTATATGTTTGAAAGGCTTTTGGATGAGCCAAGAGAAGGAGAAGTGAGGCAAGAAGTAAAAGACATCCTCGAGAAGGCAAAGGCTCTAATCTATTCTTAGTCTGTGTTCCCGTGCATGCTGGAGATATTCCATGAGTTCTTCCTTCTTTTCGTCCTCTATAAGCCCTTTTAGTCTCTCCAAGGACTGGATAAACTCTTCTATTGCCCGAAGCAGGTTCTCACTGTTTTCCAAAAATATGTCCCTCCACATTACAGGGTCCGAGGCGGCAATGCGTGTAAAGTCCCTAAAGCCACCACCGGGATATAGAAATAGGTCTATGTTTGTTTTTTTGCTTAGCTTTTCCATGGCGTCCATAAGGGCAAAGGCTACCGCGTGGGGAAGATGAGAAACCGCACCAAAAACCACATCATGAACAAAGGGGTCCATGAATTCTACAAAGGCGTCAATCCTCTCCCACATGAGCTTGACCTTTTGGAGGGCTAACCGGTCTGTTCTCTGGGTGGGTGTTAAAACCACCCTTTTGTTTTTAAAGAGCTCTGGGTTGCTGTATTGGACGCCAGACTTTTCTGTGCCCGCTATGGGATGCCCTCCCACAAAATACCCACCAAAGAAATCCTCCATCATATAAACAAGCCTGCCCTTCACACTGCCAAGGTCTGTGATTAAGACTTCCTTATCGAGGACATCCTTTAACCCTCTGGCAACCTGTTCAAAGGCTCCCACAGGCACCGCCAACACCACCAGATCTGGCTCAAAGTCTTTTAGGGCTAACATCTGGGTGGCACCTTCATCTATCACTCTGAGCTCTTTTCCCTTTTTTATTGCCTCGGGGTTTATGTCTATGCCAAAGGTTGAACAGCCAAGGCGAGACTTTACCGCAAGGGAAAGGGACCCCCCCATAAAGCCCACGCCCACAATGGCAACTTTCTTAAACATTCTCCTTTACCGGTTCTATGGAGGTTTCCTTTTTTCTCCTCCCCAGCTTCCCAAGGATGAGGGAAATTTCATAAAGCAATATGAGGGGTATAGCCATCAGCACTTGGGTGGTGGCGTCCGGGGCTATGAAGGCGCCCACCACAAAGGCTAAGACTATAAAGTATTTTCTGAAGGCTTTTAGTTGCTGTTCGGAAACTATACCCGCCCTCTGCAGGAGGTACAGAACAATCGGCAACTGAAAAGCCAAACCAAAGCCCACGATCATCTTTAGCAAGAAGGATACATAAAGATTTACCGAAAGGTAGGGAGTAGCCTGCAATTGGGAAAAGCCTATGCCTATTAAAAACTTTAGGGCTATGGGCATCACCAAAAAGTAAGCAAAACTGGCACCCAAAAGAAAAAGAATAACAGAAAAGAGGGTTACAGGGACCACCAATCTTTTCTCCTGAGGATAAAGGGCTGGCTCCACAAACTTCCAAAGCTGATAGAGGATAACAGGAGAGGAAAGAATAAAGCCAAAAACCACCGAAATCTTTATGAGTATGAAGAGAGGCTCTGTAGGAGAAAGGGTTATGAGCTGGACCTGAGGGTAAGCCCTCTTTACGGGTTCCTTTAGCACTTCAAAAATATACTGGGCTAAGTAGAAGGCTACGCCAGAGGCAACCAAAAAGGCTACCACGGACTTAATCAGCCTTTGTCTTAGTTCCCTCAGATGTTCCGTCAGTGGCATCCTGGGAAGTTCTTGGCTCATCCTCTAACACCTCTTCAGTTTTAGTCTCTTCCTCTAAGCTATTGGACTCTTCTATAAACTTTGTGTTTGTCTCCTCTAACACTTCTTCAGTTTTAGCTTCCTCTTCTAAGCCCTTGGACTCTTCCATAACCTTTTTGTTTATCTCCTCCAAATACATCTGATACCTGAGCTCATCCCAAGTTTCCCTCACCTTTCTTAGAAGTTCTCCCAGCTTTCCTGCCAACTCTATGGTCTTTTCCGGTCCCAAAACGATCATAGCTACCAAAAGTATGAGTATCAGCTCTGGAAAGTCCATTTGGGATTATTATAAGCCCAAGCTTTTTCTAATGCTCTTTTCAAAAAAGGAGACCATATACATGAACTTCCTGTCCTCCCTGCATCTTTGCTCCACCTTTTTTACAGCGTACATAACTGTGGTGTGATCCTTTTTACCAAAGAACTCACCGATCTGAGAGTATGGTAGGTTTAAAAGGGTTTTGCATAGAAACATGGCTATGTGTCTGGCGTTTATTACCTTTCTTTCTCTGCTATCTTTTTTTAAGAGCTCTGGGTTCAACTTAAAGCCCCTAGCCACCGAGTTGATTATTAGCTGAACCTTATTCTCTTTGTCTAACCCTTCAGACTTTGGAAGCCTTTTTATACCACTTACCTTCAGAGTTTTCACAAAACCTTCTATCTCCCTAACATTGTAGCCAGTGTTCTCAAAAACATGGTCCATGATCTCCTGGTCTAAGGGCAGTCCATAAAGGATCAGTTTTTGTTTTATGATGCGCCTTTTGGTCTCTTCGTCCAAGCCGATCTCTATGATCAGACCGCTTTCAAACCGGCTGATGAGCCTTTCAGAAACATCCTTTAGGTCTCTGGGGTGCCTGTCGCTAACTAAGACGATTTGTCTTTCCTCCGCCTGAAGCTTTTCGTAAATTCTAAATAGCTCTATCTGGGTTCTCTCTTTGCCTACCAAAAACTGCACATCGTCCAAAAGTAAGAGGTCCAAACTAGAAAACTTCTCCCTAAACTCTTCCATTCTGTTTTCTTTGAGAGCTTTAACCATACTGTCGGATAAGTCCATAAGTGGAATATACAGCACCCTATACCGAGCTTTTAGCTGGTTGCCTATGGCGTGCAAAAGGTGTGTCTTTCCAAGACCAGATTTTCCGTATATAAAGAGGGGGTTAAAGAGCTTGCCGGGGTTTTTTACCACCTCAAGGCATACTTTGTAAGCGAGCTCGTTAGATGGGCCCACCACAAAGTTTTCAAAGGTGTATTTATCCAAAAGGTTGTCTTTTGGGCTTTCTATTTCCCTTGGTTCTTTTCTTTCCTCTTCGCACTCTACCACTATGCTTTTGCCAAAGCCCTTAAGGCGGTTGCTAAGGTAAGCGGTAGCCCACCTTTTGTATTCTTCGTTGGGGGTTAGGATCAGCACTCTGTCTACATCTTCCCTTATGAGAAACTGTCTGAAGATCCCAACCGCGAACTTATCTAAGCTCTCTATGAGGTTAAGGAAGCTACCCCCTTCCATGGTTTGCGATAGCATAAGGGAATGGCAGGAGGTTTTGTTGAGAAATTGTTAAGAAATTTCCTTACTTTGGAAGGACATTTATAAGTGGGTAGCTTTCCATCAAATTTAATCAAAAAGGCTTAGGAACTTGTTTTCCTCCACTTTGGGCTTTTCAAAGAGCTCAAGGTTTTCCTCAAGGTGTTTTAACTTGCTCATTCCCACTAATGCGGTGCCAACTCCTGGCGTGCTTCTTACGAACTGTAGGGCGGTATGCACATCCTTTTCCAACCCGAAGAAGTCCTTTAGTTTTTGGGAAACTCTACCGATCACGTTTCCCTGGTAGATGGGCGCACTTATGTAGGTGTATATCCCAAGCCTTTGGCAGGCGGAAAGGGTGGAGAGCTTTTCTCCGTTTATTTCTTGATTGTTGAGGGTAAAGGCTTCTGTCATTCCCAAGTTGTAGGGCAGTTGAATAAAGCGCATGTGATGGTCCTTTCCTCCCACCCTTTGGGCTATGTCTAAAATCTCCCTTAGGTTTAAATACTGCCTTGAGGCGGGCGAGACCCTAAAGCCACCCCAGGTGGCAAGTCCGTAAAACTTGAGCTTTCCTAACCTTACCATCTCCTCCAAGAAGTAAAAGCACTCCTCAAGCTTTCTTAAAAAAACCTCCCTTGGGAAGAAGTTTAGCTGTTCCTCTGGGTTGTGAAGAAAGTATATGTCTATGTAATGGGTTTGTAGGTTCTCCAAGCTCTTGTTAAAGCACCACTCTATGAACTTGGCACCCAAGTAGTGCCCCTGTGGCGTCATCTCCTGTAGGTTGATTATTCCCGTGTTTATAAAGTTTTCATAGAAGTAATCCTTTGGGTCCGCCCTGAGGTCAATATCGTAGGGCACATAACCCCCTTTGGTGGAGATGATAAGGTTTTCTCTGCCCAGTTCCTTGGCTACAGCCCCCACATCTCTCTCGCTCTTCATATACCTATACACTATGGCGGTATCCACCACATTTACGCCCCTTTTGTAGGCAGTCCTTATTACCTGTTTGTAGCCTTCGGATGTGGCTTGGTCAAAGTCTCCCAAATAGGTGCCCACACCCAACTCTGATATAGAGAGCCCGAGAAAATCTTTTATTTCCATCAGTTAAAAGATAACACCTTTTGACATTCAAGCATGATCCTTGAAAGGTTATAGGTGGAACTGCTCTCAAAGAAGGGAAGGGTCTCCTTTATACCCCTCTGGTGGGCGGAGTGGGCACAATACAAAAGCCTCGCTCCTAATTTCTTAAGCTCTTCTGTCTCTGGTCTTATGGTGTAGTATGCACCGTTGCCCGTGAAAAAGATGATAACCTCTCCCCTCTTTACAAGCTCCTTCACCAAGTTAAAAATGGTGGTGTAGTCCTTTGAGAAGGGATTACTGCTTACTACAAAGAGAACTCTCATTTTACCTTCCTTATAAGGATTTCCCAGGTGTTGTTGTCAAGCTTGTTTATGGCAAGGATCTCCTGTCCTTCTTCTCTCATGCTTTTGGGCACATTCTCCACGGAGGGTGGATAGTCCAAGACCACTCTAAGCACTTGACCCAGCTCCATCTGCTCCAACACCAGCTTGCTTTTGACAAAGGTAAAAGGGCAAACTTCACCTCTGATGTCCAGTTCCCTGTCTGCCATAGTTAAAATTATACGCCCTGAGTATGAAAATTGAAGAGCTAAAAAAGGTTATAGAGATCCTCAGAGAGGAATACCCAAAGCTAAGAGCTCCCATAGAAAAGCTCATAGCCCACAAAAAGGGAGACCCCTTTAGGGCTCTGGTTTGCACCCTCTTATCCACCCGCACTAAGGATGAGACCACCACAGAGGTCTGCCAAAGGCTCTTTGAAAGAATAAAAAACTGGGAAGACCTGCTTGCCATAGACCTTAGGGAGCTGGAAAGGCTTTTATACCCAGTGGGTTTTTACAAAAACAAGGCAAGGTATCTCAAAGAGTTGGCAAGGCAAATAGAGGAGGAGTTCGGCGGAGAGGTTCCTTCGGACCTTGAGGGACTGCTAAGGTTAAAGGGTGTGGGCAGAAAAGTAGCAAACATCGTTCTGGTGGAAGCCTTCGGAAAACCCGCCATAGGTGTAGATACCCATGTGCATCGCATATGCAACAGATGGAAGCTAATTAGCACAAAAACTCCGGAGGAGACGGAAAGGGCACTAACAGAAATCTTGCCACAAGATTACTGGATGGATTTTAATAAATTGCTGGTAGCCTTCGGGCAGACTGTATGCAAACCTCAAAAACCAAAATGCGATGTATGCCCCATAAGGGATTTTTGTGACTTTTTTAAACTCTCTCAAACATCTTAGCAAAGAGAGTTTTCTTTAACTGATCCAAGCCCTCGCCCGTTAGGGCGGATATCGCCAAGAATTGATAGCCCCTCTCTGTAAAGTATTTTTCCAACTCCTTTAGATATTCCCTGTTTGAGAGGGCATCTATCTTGTTGGCAACCACCACCTGCTGTTTTTCCAAAAGCTGTGGGCTATACTCCCCAAGCTCTGCATTTACAATATTAAAGGCTTCTATTGGGTCCCTTTCCCTTCCGTCGGATACATCCAAAAGGTGTAGCAGAAGTTTGGTGCGTTCTATGTGTCTCAGAAACTCAAGACCCAGACCCTTGCCCTGGCTGGCACCTTCTATGAGCCCCGGTATGTCTGCAAGCACCAATCTGTGTTCTTCGTCCAACTCCAAAACACCCAGGACGGGCGAGAGGGTGGTAAAGGGATAATCGGCTATCTTTGGTCTTGCCTTTGTTAGCTTGGATATTAGGGTGGATTTGCCCGCGTTGGGAAGTCCAATGAGCCCCACATCCGCAATGAGCTTTAGCTCTAATATTAGCCATCTTTCTTCTCCCTTTTGTCCCTTCTCCGCATACCTGGGCGCTTGGTTTGTTGGGCTTGCAAAGCGAGCGTTTCCCCTTCCACCCCTTCCACCCTTGGCTACCACGCAGGATTGACCCTCCTCCACAAGATCGCACAGCACTTCACCCGTGAGGGCATCCTTCACCACCGTTCCCACGGGCACCTCTATGATGAGGTCCTCTCCATCCTTGCCCGCTTGATTTTTACCTTTCCCGTGCTGTCCGTTCTGTGCCCTAAACTTGGTTCTGTATTCAAAGTCCAAAAGGGTATGCTTTCTGGAAGTGGCAATCAATATAACATCTCCACCCTTTCCACCATCCCCACCCGCAGGACCGCCAAAGGGTCTGTATTTTTCCCTCAGAAAGGCAACCGCCCCATTTCCCCCATCACCCGCCTTTACATATATTTTGGCTAAGTCTATGAACATGCTTAAAGCATATGTCCCAGCTTATTTTTCTTTGCCTTAAGATACCTTTCGTTGTGCTCGCAGGCGGGCACCTTGAGGGGAACCCTTTCCACCACCTCCAAGCCATAGCCCTCCAAGGCTACGATCTTCCTTGGGTTGTTGGTTAGTAGTCTCATCTTCCGGACACCCAGATCCAAGAGTATTTGCACGCCCACGCCGTAGTCCCTTAGGTCCGCAGAATAGCCAAGCTTTTCGTTGGCTTCCACCGTGTCGTAGCCCTTATCTTGCAGGTCGTAAGCCTTTATCTTATTGACTATGCCTATGCCCCTTCCCTCATGTCCCATTATATAAACCAGAACACCCTTGCCTTCCTCTGCAATCTGCATAAGCGCCGCCTCCAACTGCCCCCTGCAATCGCAACGAAGGGACCTGAACACATCCCCAGTCAAACACTCCGAATGGACCCTCACCAGCACAGGCTCGTCCTCCTTCCACTCACCCATAGTCAGGGCAACCTGCTCTTCTCCCGTAAGTATGTGCCTGTATGCGTGAATTTTGAAAAAGCCATACTTAGTGGGTAGGTTGGCGGTTGCCTCCCGGATCACGAGCCTTTCCTTTTTTAGCCTATAGCGTATTAGGTCTGCTATGGTGATGATCTTTAGGTTAAACCGCTTGGCAAACTCCACCAGGTCTGGCAATCTTGCCATAGTGCCGTCTTCCTTCATGATCTCGCATATCACACCCGCCGGATAGAGCCCCGCGAGCCTTGCCAGGTCCACCGAAGCTTCAGTATGTCCAGCCCTTTCCAAAACACCGCCGGGCTTAGCCTTCAGTGGGAACACATGCCCCGGTCTTATAAAGTCCGAAGGTTTAGCATCTGGACTAACCGCCAGCTTTATGGTAATAGCCCTGTCAAAGGCAGATATGCCCGTGGTGGTGCCATACTTGGGATGGGCATCTATGGAGACGCAAAAGTAGGTGCCCTTTGGGTCCGTGTTTCTTACTGCCATTGGGTGAAGGTCCAGCTCCTCGCACCTCTCCGGTGTTAGGCTGAGGCATATGAGACCCCTTCCATACTTTGACATAAAGTTTATATCCTCTGGGGTCACCTTCTCCGCCGCCATCACCAGGTCTCCCTCGTTCTCCCTGTCTGGGTCATCCACCACTATAACCATCTTACCTTCCCTTATATCCTCTAAGGCGGATTCTATGGAACTGAAGACGCCCTCACTCATTTTTCTCCTCCTTTTTGGTTAATTGCTTGATTCTATCCCAAAGCTTGTCTAAGATGCTCTGCTTGTAAGCCTGTTCAAGCTCCACCTTTTGCCACTCTGGATGTTTTTTTAGCTCCTGTGTGTATCCGCCTCTCCATCTCTCCACAAGAGGTCCCCCATAATGGACCCACAGGTGGTCTATGATCAAAAAGCCCACCAAAAGGTAAAGGATCCACCTCGCCATTAACAATTAATATATTCCTACCGTGGCGGTTTGTTATTTGGGAATGGGCAGTAATGTGGACGATCGGCTACACTATATACTGAGGGCACTTGAGCTTTTAAAGAACTTGGGAGAGGTGCTCCGCGTTTCCACCGTTTATGAGAGCAAGGCTTGGGGTGTGGTAGACCAGGGGGATTTTTTGAACTGTGTGGTTAATTTCAAAACGGAGTTGGAGCCCGTTGACCTTCTGAAAAGGTTAAAAGAAATAGAAAAACTGGTGGGCAGGAAAGAGAGGGAAAGGTGGGGACCAAGGGAGATAGACATAGACATACTCCTTTACGAAAACTGCATCCTTATGCTCAGCTTTTTGGTAGTTCCCCACCCTTACCTTACCCAGAGGGATTTTGTTTTGGTGCCCATATTGGAACTGGAACCCCAGCTTGAGCATCCCCTTTACAAGAGACCCCTCTCGGAATATTTAAAGTCTTTGGAAGCCTCCCTAAAACCTTTTGCGTGCCTTGTAGGTATACAGCAAAAAGCAGAGGATAAAGAAAAAAACCATTAGCACAACTATGGCTCCGCTTGGGGGAATGTTAAAGGTTAGGGAGACAACCACCCCAAGGAAAACGGAGAGCAGGCTGAGGATGGCCGAAAGCAAAAAGGTTTGAAAAAAAGAGCCCGCTACCAACAGGGCGGTCATGGAGGGCAAAGCTACAAAGGATGCAGATAGCAATAGACCCGCAACTTTGATAGAAAGGACTATATTCATACCCGCCAAAAGCACAAAGAGGTAGTTTATAAAGGTGGTGTTTGTGCCCTTTAGCTTGGCGATCTCCTCGTTGAAGAGGACCAAAAAGAGCTGGTCGTATTTTAGCCAAAAGGCAAGGGCTGTTATAAAAAAGACAAAAAGGCTTACATAGAGCTCCTCCCTTGAGACCGCCAAAAGGCTACCAAAAAGGTAAGAATATATATTTGCACCTAGGTTTTCCCTCATGGCAGACACGATGACCGCCAGGGCGGTGCCAAAGGAAAAAAACAAAGACAGAATGGTATCCGAGGGAAGCCTTTTGCTATCCATCAAAAACTGAAGGAGCACGGAGATCAGGGCTACATAAAGAAGCGTGAATAAGGTGGGCTCAAGCCCCAGCAAAAAGGCTATGGCAATGCCACCAAAGGCAGAGTGGGATATGCCCGCACCAAGCATGGAGAGCCTTCTCATCAGCAAATAGACACCTACCATGGAGCAGGAGAGGGCTATCAAAAGCCCCGCCAAGACTCCTTCGTAGACAAAGCCAAGGGTGTTAATGAAGTCCATAGAGCTCCCTTATGATCTGTCCAAAATCCTTTGGATAGACCAACCTGCATTCGGGCATGCCAAGGCACAGCATCCGGCTAGCGTTTCTCATAACAAAGCCAAGGTCGTGGGAGACTACCACCACCGTTCTGTCCTTGGAAATTTCCCTTAGCACATGCTCTATGTGTTCTTGGGCGTGTATGTCCAAGCCCGTCATGGGCTCATCCAGTATGAGCAAGGATGGGTTTTTTGTTAGTGCCAAAGCCAAAAGGACCTTTTGCTGTTCTCCACCGGAGAGCTTCACAAACTGCCTTTTTAGGAGGTTTTCTAAATGCAAGAAGGCTATGATCCATCCCACCTTTTCCTTTTTGGCCACCTTTCTCAAAAGCTCCTCCACAGTGCCCGTCCAGAACCTCTCCACGCTGAACCTCTGTGGCACATAGCCGAGCTTTTCCCACTCATTGAAGTGCCCCAGCTCCCTTCCAAAGAGGAAGATCTTTCCTGCCTTTGGGCGTAAAAAACCGAGCAAAAGCTTTAAAAGGGTGCTCTTTCCTGCACCGTTGGGACCTACCACGCAGAAAAACTCCCCCTCATAGACAGAAAAGCTCAAGTCCTCTATAAGAGGCTCTTCGGGGCTGTATCTAAAGGTCAAAGATTCTACCTTTATTACCTCCTGCAATCCAGTCCCTCCACCAAGGCTGAAAGGTTTCTCTCCATTATGGAAAAGTAATCATCCCCCTCCTTGGTGGGATAAAGGGATGTGTTTATGGTGTATATTTTGGCGCCCGTTTCCCTTTGCACCTTGAGGGCGGTCTTTTCCTGATAGCCCTCCTCCACAAAGAGGGACTTTATGGACTCTTTTTTCATCAGGTTTATAAGCCTGAAAAGTTCCGAGGGTTTTGGCTCCTCCTCACCATGCACACCCCTCAGACCTTCTGCCCTCAACCCATAATCCCTTGCCAAATATCTCAGGGATAGATGGGTGGATACAAGCCATCTGTTTTTGCATTGGCTAAGGCTTTGACGGTATTTTTCATCCAATTCTTTTAACCTTTTGGAGAACTCTATGTATTTTCTCTCATAGAGATTTTGATTTTTTGGGTCCATTTTCAAAAGCACCTTGTAGAGATTATCCACCACCGCTTGGTAGGACTTGGGGGACATCCAAAGGTGCGGATCCTTGTCTATCAAGGGCAGGCTTTGATTGAGAAGGTAGAGCCTATCCTTTGGCACGGGCAGTTTTCTATCCCAGTTTTCCAAGCCCAAGGCAAAGACGTGCTTTGCCTCTTTTAAGTTCCTAAGGTCTTGGGGTTTTGGCTCGTAGTGATGCACATCGGTCCTTGTGGAGATAAGGACCCTTACCTCGTAAAGCTCCCCCGCCAAGTAGAGCAAGGGATAGTATATGGGATAGGTAGTTGCCATCAAAAGCTTCCTCGGCAGGGCAAAGGAGGAAAGCAGGAGGAGAAGGAAGAACAAAGTTTTCATTCTATTCTATTTTAAAAACATCGCTTAAGAACCTTTCAACAAAAACATCCTCGCTTACGGGTGGGGAAAAGTGGTATCCCTGAAAACGGTTGCATCCTAAATTCTTTAGGATCTCATACTGTCCTTGCGTTTCCACGCCTTCCGCTATGGTTTTCATGCCAAAGGTTTTGCTTATCTCAACAATGGCAGACACAAGCCTCCTTGTTCTTTCGTCCTCCTCCAGCCTTCTGACAAAGGATATATCTATTTTTAAAGAGTGGGCGGGCAGGTCTGAAAGATAGGAAAGGGAAGAGTATCCTGTGCCAAAGTCATCTATGGAAAGCTCGCCACCCAATTCTATGAACCTCCGCAGGGTTGCCTCTTGGTTGAAAACCTCAAAAAACTCCCTCTCT
>Ga0272445_1000840_pt1 | contig 26301 bp, 26 predicted proteins | sample YNPCB0031_FD_194404 | JGI IMG/M metagenome (GOLD analysis project Ga0272445, IMG submission 194404) | Hot spring sediment microbial communities from Yellowstone National Park, WY, United States - YNP-CB-003-1 | ecosystem: Environmental > Aquatic > Thermal springs > Hot (42-90C) > Sediment... | reverse complement strand
TGAAGTATATGCAGGATTGACTTCTACAATCTCTATGCCATAAAGCTCTCTAAAACGATTAAGCTTTTCTTTGATGTATTTCTTACCAAAATTCTGGATTAATCTATTCATTCGCCTTGAAAGCTCTGGTGAACGAAAATCAAGCCTTTCTATAATTAACTTGGCAGGTTTATAAATCCTGACTATCCTGTTTAAGATTCTATTTACCTCACTCTTAAGAAACTCTCTTAAGTTATCTACCAGCTCATAGTATTTCCTGTCTGTTCTCAGTTTCCTGATACCTTTCCTCTGGAGGTGTTTAATCCTGTTCTGTATCTTTCTGTCAAACTCAATGAGTGTTTTTAAGAAATTCCTGCCAAACAGGTCTCCTCTGTTTGTGGCAAATAAAGGACTTAACCCTAAATCAAGGGCAATCTCCTCTGTTTGAGGCATATATTGCTTTTTGTTTAATGACTTGACTCTTTTTACTGTGAAGGTGTTATCCTTACGAACTATCTGGATAAACTTTAAAAATTTTCCATCTACAAGCTCTGCATAGGAGTTCTTCCTGAGTGGTATATAAACAGGATTGCCTTTGTTAATAGTAGAAAGTCTCAACCAGTAATCAAATTCCTTTGCCCTTCCAGGAACTTTTTCAGTTATAACAGCCACCTTTTCATCAAGATGCATAGATATGCGTCTGAAGTCAGGCCTCCTGTTAGTCTTTAATAGATGGTGGAATATCTTCTTTGCAAGGTGTTTATGAGAATTCAGGACTTTACAGGTTACTTTGTCTTTCATTTTGTAACAGGTTATCTCAGAACTGTCATACTTCAGCCATGCTCTTCTGGAATTCAATGCAAGCAGTATAAGTTTGTCCTCTTCTGAAAGGCTACTGTTAAACACAATTCGTGCAAACTTATTCTGTAAATTAGCAATATATCCATTAAGCACACTATAAACCTGCCATAGACAGGTTTGTTTGTATCTTTCTGATAGGTCACTGGATATTGATTTGACCTGTAGATATTTATTAAGTCTCCGTGTAAGAAAAAAGCACTTCCATTGTGCCTGGGCTATTCTCTTAGCTGTTCTTTGATACTCCCTAAGGGTTTGAAGAACCTGTGTTACTTTACCCTGATTTGCATTATGAGGATAAGGGTATGTGCCTGTGATTTCTTTAGTCTTCATTATTTTGTGTGATCTCTTTTATTATCTTTTCTTTTTTTCTTTTAGCCCTTCTAAGTCCATAAAGTTTAGCTGCAATATTTTCGGCAGGTACTTTCATTTTATAAATTCTGGCTATTAATGTCAAATATACCTCTATTGTATGAATTACTTGTAACCAATACCATAAATATGATTTATATCATTTCTGGAGGGCCTTCCTTCGTGCAAGAATAAGTCATGAAGATTAGTTATATCAGAAGGCTGACCCAGTTATTATTTCTCTGTTTTATCCTTCTTATGCCTGTTTTTAATATCCTTAGATATGATGTGGATACCAAAGAGCTATTCCTCTTCGGTAAGGTCTGGTCTTCAGGGTTTCAGCAAGAACTATTGCTTATATCCACAACAAAGAGCCCTGCTGTTACTTCGCCACCAATTGCCACTGAAGTAGCCTGGAGATTCTTTACAAAGGCTATAATTCCCTGGATTATTGCTCTTTCAATATTCCCGCTTTTTGGCTTTATCCTTGGAAGGTTCTTCTGTGGCTGGCTCTGTCCTGAAGGTGCCCTTTTTGAGTGGGCAGATTTTCTGACGAGAAAACTTACCGGAAAGACCTCTCTATGGAAGAAATACTCTCCCTTTGGTGGCGAAGTAACAGTTGATGCCAGAAAAGACAAACAACCAAAAAGAGACAGGCTCATCTATTTACCTCTTGCTATCTTGAGCATCCTTGTTATTCCCCCGGTGATGGGAGCAGGTCTGACAGGCTATTTTATATCTCCTGAACGGATATGGAGAGAACTCATCAATCTCAATCCTTTCTTTGGTGTCAGGGCAGGTATAATAGGCGTGTCTATTTATATCCTGATAAGCTCAATCTTTGTAAGACATGTGCTGTGCAAATATGTCTGTGCAGCCGGTTTGATGCAGATTCTTTTTGGATGGATAAGTCCTTTCTCCCTCAGACTTATATTCCTGAAAGAGGATGCCAGAAGATGCACTGATTGTAAAAGATGTGAAGAGGTATGCTTTATGAATGTTAAACCGAGAAAGAATAATAGGGATATATCCTGCGTTAATTGTGGCCTCTGCATAGAGGCATGTAATAAGGAACTGGCAGATGTTGATTCACCAAAAGGACTTTTTAAATTAAGATTTGGTTCTTTGGTGGCAAAGTAAAAGAGAGGTCAGAAGTCAGAGGTCAGAAGTCAGAAAAACAGTAGGAGGTGTTTTATGGAGGTCCTTGACCTGAAAAAATTGATAAGGTTCTATCCTGAGAGGATATCAAGGGAGATGCTTTCAGACAAACCAGAGATGAGGATTGCCCTCATGTGTCTTGAAAAAGGGCAGAAGCTTGAACCCCACAAAGCGCCTCTCAGGCTGCTCATGTATGTAGTTGAGGGTAAAGGCACATTTACAGTTGGCGAGCAAAGGATTATCGCTGATGAAAAGACCTGTATCCTCTGCGAGCCTATGGTGCCCCATGGATTTGAGGCAGACCTTGGGGAAAGACTTGTAGTCATGGCAGTTGTAACACCTGTAGAGTGATTTAGATTCTAAATTACTGAAGCCTGTAGCTATGTTTATGTTAAAATAGCTTTGTTGGGCTCAGGGAGCGTCAGGGGTTCTGGTGTCCCCCCTGGACTTCAAATCCAGTGTTCCCTGCCACAAGCGGGGAAGGTGGGTTCGATTCCCATACGCTCCCGCCATATGTTGAAGATAGAGAGGTTCAATAGTTGTTCAAGAGTAGTTCAAGAGTAGTTCAATAGAGAGGTAGAAGATGAAAAGATTACTTGTAAATGTCCAGAAGGAATTCTGTGAGGAGGTGCTCTCTTGCCTTGAGAAGATTCATTGGTAAGATGGAAGGAGTTAAAGAAATAACTACAGAAAATGGCATGATAGAGATTAAATTTGATGACTCCCTTATTAATAAGGATAGGCTTTTACAGATCACAAAAGAGAGCATAGAAAAGCTCGGGTACAAGCTCCTTGACTAATAGGTGGCGAAGTAACAGTGACGACATCTCTTGATTGTCTTCCCTGTTTTTTAAAACAGACTGTCCTTGCCTTAAGACTTTCTGGTGCTAATCAACAGATCCAGAAAGCTGTCCTTATTGCTGTTAGTGAGGAGATCAAGAAGACAGATTTTTCAAAACCTCCTGCATGGACTACAACATTCATTCACAGGGCAATCAGGAAGACCCTCGGAATTGATCCCTTCAAAGAAGTTAAATCAAGATACAATCAGATAGCCCTTTCTCTTTACCCTGAACTTAAAGAACTTGTAGATAAAAGTCCCGATCCCCTCTGGACTGCCACAAGGCTTGCTATTGCTGGAAATGTAATAGATTTCGGAATCTTCAGTTCTGTTGATATTGATGGTACTATAAGAAGGGCCTTAAATGGAGATATTGCTGTTGACCACTTTGAGCATTTCAAAGAGGCCTTAATAACTCAAAAAAAAGTCCTTTATCTCCTTGACAATGCCGGAGAGATAGTCTTTGACAGGCTTTTAATAGAGCTCCTTAAAGAGATGGGCGTTAAGGTAATAGCTGTTGTCAAAGGTGGTCCTGTACTGAATGACTGTACTCAGGTAGATGCCCGTGAAACCTCTCTTGATAAAATAACAGAAGTTATCACCAATGGTTCTGATTCCATTGGAACAATACTTGAGTTTACTTCAGAGAGTTTTAGAAAGACCTTTTCTGAGGCCTCTCTTATTATAAGCAAAGGCCAGGGGAACTTTGAGACCCTGAGCAGTTATATCAATCAGCAATCTTCGCCTATCTCTGTGTTTGGTGGCGAAAGTAACACTTCAGGGCACAATACGACAGAGATTACCCCAAAAAAGGTCTTTTTCTTATTTCAATCTAAATGTGAGGTTGTCTCGAGGGAACTCGGACTGCCTGTGGGCTCTATGCTTCTCTCCTCCTGTGAGATCTCTCCCTGAAACCTCTGGAACCCTTCTGGGGCTGGCGGGGTTTTGCCTTATCCACTACCAGGTTCCTGTCCATAAAATTACTTCCGTTAAACATCTGGATGGCCTTATCAGCATCTGCCTGGGTAGCCATCTCCACGAACCCAAAACCCTTTGACCTTCCCGTTGCCGGGTCTTTCACGAGCTTTGCAGAAAGGACCTCTCCTGCCTTTCCAAAAAGGTCTTTGAGGTCATCCTCTGAAGCCCTGAAAGAGACATTGCCTACGAACAACTTGTTACTCACCTGTACTTCCTCCTGAAAAATAAAAATCCCAGGGCAATGCCCTGGTGCGAAAGCCTATTTCAAATCTCCTTTCAACTTCTATACAATAACTATGATAGAAAGTAAGCTAAATTGTCAAGTCTTGCTTTTATGGAAATTATAAAACTTTATGATTCAGGCATGGATTATGCTATTCAGAGGGCATCGGAGGTCCTCTCAAAAGGAGGTATTATTGCCTATCCAACAGAGACCATTTATGGCCTTGGAGCCCTTTATAATCTCCAGAAGGCCATTAAAAGGCTTCTAAAGCTCAAAGGAAGGGGAGAGGAAAAAGGAATTATACTTATAGCAGGTAGTATAGACTTCCTCAGACTCGTTGTTGAGGAGATACCTCAGGAGCTATTAGGATTAATAAAGGAGTTCTGGCCAGGTCCCCTGACTATCCTTTTTAAAGCCCGGAGTAATCTAAATAATCTCATTACAGGAAGTACAGGGAAGGTAGCTGTTAGAGTACCTGGTGAGTCCTTTGCCCTTGAGTTTCTCAAAAGGACAGGTTTTATTATTAGCTCAACAAGTGCAAATCCTTCGGGGAAGCCGCCTGCGGAAGACGTTCCAGCTATCCTTAAATATTTTCCTGAGGGTATTGATTTACTCATTGATGGTGGCAGGCTTACAGGCATGCCTTCAACAATAATAGATGTAACAGATAAAAAGATAAAGGTTATAAGAGAAGGGGCAGTCTCGATAGAGAAACTGAAAGAGATAGCATCTCAAAAAGGTCTAAAAATAGAAACTTAGCCATTGGTGATGAAGTAACAGTCATGCTATAATAAAAGCCATGCACATAGGAGTAATAGGAACAGGATATGTTGGCCTTGTTACGGGTGCTTGCTTTGCGGAGTTTGGTGTTTATGTCACCTGTGTTGATAAGGATACTTCAAAAATTGAACTCTTAAAGAAAGGTATAGTGCCTTTTTTTGAACCAGGTCTTGAAGAGCTCGTTAATAAAAATCTCAAGACAGGAAGATTAAGATTTTCTACAGAGCTCAGGGATGCTGTAAAAGATACCCTCGTGATTTTCATTGCTGTAGGTACCCCGCCGAGAGGTGATGGCTCAGCAGATCTAAGTTATGTGGAGGAAGTGGCAAGACAGATCGCAACCCATATGAATGGATACAAGGTAATAGTGACAAAGAGTACTGTGCCTGTTGGGACAGGAGAAAGGCTTAAGAGAATAATTTCCGAACACCTTAAAGAGAACCATCGCTTTGATATAGTTTCAAACCCGGAGTTTCTGAGGGAAGGTTCTGCTATAGAAGACTTCATGAGACCAAACAGGGTTGTTATAGGAGCTGAGAGTCCTGAGGCCATAGCCATTATGAAAGACCTCTACAGGCCCCTTTATCTTATAGAAACTCCTTTTGTGATAACCAGTATTGAGACAGCAGAGCTAATAAAATATGCTTCTAACTCTTTCCTTGCTGTAAAGATATCATTTATAAATGAGATTGCCAATCTTTGCGAAAAGGTAGGAGCTGATGTCCACATGGTCGCTAAGGGTATGGGCCTCGATCAAAGGATAGGACCAAAGTTCCTCCATCCAGGACCTGGTTTTGGAGGTTCCTGTTTTCCGAAGGATACCCTTGCACTTATAAAACTGGCTGAAGAGCATGGAGAAGAAATGAATATTGTTCGTGCTGCTGTTATGGTAAATCTTAAACAGCGGGAGCGGATGGTTAAAAAGATAACCTCTTCCATGGGTGACCTTAAAGGGAAGACCCTGGCAGTTCTTGGCTTGTCTTTTAAACCAAACACAAATGATATAAGAGAGGCGCCTTCCATTTACATAATTGAACAACTAAAAAAACTTGGTGCCACTCTGAAGGCCTATGACCCAGCTGCAATGAATGAAATGAAACAGATATTTCCTGACATTATCTATGCAAAGGATGCCTATGATGCAGTAGATGGTGCCGATGCGGTGATAATAGTAACAGAGTGGAATGAATTCAGGAACCTCGATCTCGAAAGGATAAAGTCTCTGATGCGAGGAAATTTTTTCTTTGATCTCAGGAATATTTATGAACCAGAAAAGATGAGAAATTTTGGTTTTATATACCATTCCGTTGGAAGGGGTAGCATGAAGTAACAGTTCGGAAGGAACGGTATGGAGAAAGAACTTTATAAACTTGATATAAAGACACTAAGCATAGCCCTTCAAAAAAAGGAGATAAGACCTAAAGAGATTGTCGAATCCCTTTTAAAAAGGATTGAAGAGGTAGAACCATTCATAAAGGCATACATAACCATTACAGCTGATGAGGCTTTTAAAAATGCAGAAGTAGCAGAAAGGCTTATAATGGAAGGAAGGGCAACGCCTCTTACAGGTATACCAATTGCTATAAAGGATAATATCTGCACAAAAGAAATAAAGACAACATGTGCTTCAAGAATCCTTGAAAACTTCATCCCTCCCTATGAAAGTACTGTTACTGAGAGACTCAAGAAAGCTGGTTATGTCCTTATTGGTAAAACCAATATGGATGAATTCGCTATGGGCTCCTCAACAGAAAATTCTGCCTTCTTTACAACTAAAAACCCATGGGATATAACAAGAGCTCCAGGAGGTAGCAGTGGTGGCTCTGCTTCGGCAGTTGCAGCTGATGAGTGTATAGGAAGTCTCGGCTCTGACACAGGAGGTTCTATAAGACAGCCTGCAGCCTTATGCGGTGTTGTAGGGCTTAAGCCAACTTATGGAAGGGTCTCAAGATATGGCCTTATTGCTTTTGCATCCTCCCTTGACCAGATCGGACCTATAACAAAAACTGTCTGGGATTCAGCTTTGATAATGAATATAATAGCTGGTCATGATCCAAGGGACTCTACATCAGCACCATACCATCCAGAGGATTTCACCTCTTCTCTCGGAAGAGAAATAAAAGGTCTCAGGATAGGAATTCCTGAAGAATATTTTGTAGAAGGCATGGATAGAGAGGTAAAGGATAGGGTTTTAGAGGCGGTGAAGGTTCTTAATTCAATGGGTGCAGAAGTCCTTAACATAAACCTTCCTCACACAGGCTATGCTATTGCCACTTATTACATCCTTGCCACATCAGAGGCATCATCTAATCTTGCAAGATACGATGGAGTGAAGTATGGGCTGAGGGTTGAGGGTAAGGACCTCCTCGATATGTATATGAAGACTCGTTCAAGGGGTTTTGGTGATGAGGTAAAAAGAAGGATAATGCTCGGGACCTATGCCCTCTCTTCAGGATATTATGAGGCTTATTATAAAAAGGCCCAGCAGGTCAGGACTCTTATAAAAAGGGATTTTGAGGAGGCCTTTAAATCAGTGGATGTTATTGTTACACCTACTTCACCAACTCCTGCCTTTAAAATTGGTGAGAAAATCTCTGATCCCCTCCAGATGTATTTAAGTGATATATTTACAATTTCTGTGAATCTGGCAGGTGTGCCGGCTATATCTATTCCTTGTGGATTCACAAAGGATAACCTGCCAGTAGGGCTCCAGATTATAGGAAGACCTTTTGAAGAGGGCACAATCTTAAATATCGCTTATGCCTATGAGCAGGCTACAGAATGGCACAAAAGAAGACCCCAACTGTTACTTTCGCACCACAATTGAATTTGATAAGCTCAAAATTGTAAAATAAATTGTTTTATTCGTCCCCATCGTCTAGCCCGGCCTAGGACATCGCCCTTTCAAGGCGGTAACAGGGGTTCAAATCCCCTTGGGGACGCCATAATATTAGAAACCAAAAGTCAGAGTCAGAACAGTTCTTTTGCCCCAATGTTCTGACTTTTTTGTCCTCATCACTGACTTCCTTAAATCTCTCTGCGGGATTGGTAATAGGTAAAGTTTTTCCAAAAACCTTAATAAGGATGGCATGGCTGGCTTTGAGGCAAAATTTCACGGGTCTTGGCAGGGAGGGGCTGTCCTGAAGACAGCCACGGCTGATAAATTAATGATAAGGAATGAAGACATAAGTAAGCTTTCAGCTCTGAAACAAGGTAGTTTAAATTTTGCCGAGAAGGCAGTCATGCTGTACTCTTTTGGGAAAACTAAACTGTTACCTTAAATCTCTCTGCGGGATTGAAAAAAAACATTAATTGAAGGCATAATATCTGTTAAAGATCCAGCCATCTTTGATGGTAGATAGTTTTCAGGATTAAAGGGGGAAGTTATGAAAAAGAGATTTTATTTATGGGTATTGAAGGCAACAGCAACTTTTGCTTTTGCTACAGGTCTGGTTGTATTTCTTCTTCCTCTCTCGGTTCAGGCAATAGGTCTCGAGGCATCCCTTGGTGTATGGAATCAGGACCCTGAAGGATATGTGAGTTATAAAGGTGACCCTCTCGATATAGACAAGGATCTTAAGTATGACAAGGAAACAAAGGCCTTTGGCAGACTTAAGATTGATATGCCTCTTGTAATACCAAATATCTATGTTATGGCTACACCGTCTAAGTTTGATGGCAGAGGTGAGAAGAATGTAAGTTTTAACTTTGGTGGTAAGACCTTTAATGCAAATGTTCCTTTTACCTCAGAGGTTCAGCTTGACCATTATGATATTGCCTTGTATTATGGAATCCCGGGTTTAAAGACCCTTACCCTCGGGATACTAAATGTGGAGCTTGGTCTGAATGCAAGGATAATAGATTTCTCAGCAAAGGTAGATCAGCCCTTAACGGGTCTTTCAGCATCAAAGAGTGCTACTATCCCTGTGCCAATGATATATGCAGGTCTTCAGGTCTCACCCATTGATCTTATAAATATAGAGGGTGAATTCAGGGGAATCGCCTACAGCTCAAATCATTACTATGACATTATCGGAAGGTTAAAGGTCAAGCCCTTTGGGCCTCTTTTTATTGCGGGTGGATATCGTTACGAGGATATAAAGATAGATTATCAGGATATCCTTTCAGAGGTGAAGTTAAAAGGACCTTTTGTTGAGGCAGGTATAGAATTTTAAAGGAGGTGCAAATGTTTAATTTAGCATGGGCAATGGGTCCTCAACCACAGGGAACAGGTGAGGCAGGCGGGCTTGGAGCACTGGTTGCAACTCTACTGCCTTTTATATTGATTTTTATAATCTTCTATTTTCTCCTGATTAGACCTCAGCAGAAGAGGGCAAAGGAGCACCAGAAGATGCTGGAGGGCCTTAAGAGAGGAGATAAGGTTATAACAGCTGGAGGTATTTATGGTGTTGTTGAGGCTGTTGGTACAAATACAGTAACCCTCAAGATTGCTGAGAATGTAAAGGTGAAATTCGGGAAGGCCTATATTGCTGCAAAGAGACCTGATACAGAAGAGGATTAATCTTAGAGATGACGGAGCCCTCAGCAGATATTAGTGAGTTAGAATCTACTAAATCACTTTTTAGAGGTAAGGGAGTGAGAGTCACACCCGATTTTATGGAGAAGGTAAAGCAATCTGATAGGACCAGGCAGTATATCCAGAACGCTGATAGATATTTGGAGGCTATTGGTTATACAGAGCATGGCTTCAGACACGCTGAGATCGTCTCAAGCACTGCCTATAAGATATTAAAGGAACTGGGTTACCCCGAGGAAGAGGCAATCCTTGCTCAGATAGCCGGTTATCTCCATGATATAGGGAATATGCTCGGTAGAACTCATCACAACAGGATAAGTGCCCTCCTTGCCAAGGAAATACTTGAGGAGCTCCATCTGGGTTTGCCAGAGATATTAAGGGTCATGATGGCCATAATCGGCCATGAAGAGGACGAAGGTGTACTCATTCCTGACCCTGTAGGTGCAGCCCTTCTTATCGCTGACAAATCAGATGTCCACAGAAGCAGGGTGAGGAATCCCTCGAGTGTTTCTGAGGATATTCATGACAGGGTCAATTTTGCTGCTACAAATTCTGAGATTATAATTAAGAAAGGTAACAGTGGTGGTGCAAGGGAAGAAATGACAACTACTATTCAACTTCTTGTTACTATTGACACAAGGATTTCTCAGGTTATTGATTACTTTGAGATATTCCTTTCAAGGATGAATGCCTCGAGAAAGGCTGCCCGGATACTGGGTTGTAATTTCCATCTCTATATTAACAATACAAGAATGGCATGAGTTTTGGCGGCGAAGTAACTGTCTGGTATCTGACTCACTAAGTTGGAGGAGGTTCTACAGAAAGATGAAAAAGGGTATTAGGTGGAGAGTAATTTTAATAATTGGGACTGTCCTTCTGTCAGGAATATTTATTTTACCTAACACGCCATTATGGAGGCTTATGCCTGAGTGGTGGAAAAAGAATATGCCTGACAGAGGGATAGTCCTTGGGCTCGATCTTCAGGGAGGAACCCATCTTGTTTTTGAGGTTGACTCAAAGAGGGCTCAGGAGATATTGACTGACAGGCTTTCTCAAATATTAAAGGGTCTTCTGGAGAAAAAAAATATAAAGGCAGAAATATCTTCTAAAGGTGATGCCCTTTTCATAACTCCTCAAGATTCTGTCGGCAAAAGTAACAGTGGCGCTGTAACAGAAGACATAGAGAGGTTAATTAAAGACTCCTATCCTGGTCTGGAATTTTCGAGGTCCCAGAAGACCCTTATTGTTAAATATTCTTCAGCAGAAATAGGAAGGCTTCTTGATAGTGCCACAGAACAGGCCCTTGAGACGATTCGTAACAGAATAGATCAGTTTGGTGTGGCAGAGCCGACAATCCAGAGGCAGGGTAAGGATGAAATAGTGGTTCAGCTCCCGGGGATTAAAGATCCTAAAAGGGCTATAGAAGTGATTGGAAAGACAGCCCAGCTTGAGTTTAAGCTCCTTGATGAAGAGACTCCTTTGTGGAAGGATTTGCCTCCTTATGTAAAACCGGAGAATGAGGAAGAGTTTCTCAGAAACTTTCTTCCGAGGCTTCCTGAAGGTGATGAGATATTATTCCAGAGGATTGTCGACAGACAGACAGGTGAGGTAATAAAGAAGCCCTATATTCTCAAAAAAGAGGTTCTTCTTACAGGCTCCCTTCTCACAGATGCGAGGGTCCAGATAGATTCAAGATTCAATGAGCCTTATGTATCGTTGAGTTTTAATTCCCTTGGAGCTAAGATCTTTGAAGATGTAACAGCTAAAAATGTAAAGAAGAGGCTCGCCATAGTCCTTGATGGCAATGTCTATTCTGCGCCTGTTATTCAGGAGAGGATTGCAGGTGGAAATGCCCAGATAACAGGGAGCTTCACAATGGAGGAAGCCAAGGACCTTGCTATTGTTTTGAGGGCAGGTGCCCTGCCAGCACCACTAAAGCTTCTTGAGAACGTGACAGTAGGACCATCTCTTGGAAGGGATTCTATAGAAGCTGGTAAGATAGCTGGCATAGCTGCCTTCGTAATGGTAGTTATATTCATGGTCTTTTATTACAGGTTATCAGGTCTTATCGCTGATATTGCCCTTATCCTTAACATTATACTCCTTATAGGAGCTATGGGTGCCTTACAGGCAACTCTTACAATGCCTGGTATTGCCGGGATTATCCTTGCTATCGGAATGGCTGTGGATTCAAATGTACTTATGTTTGAGAGAATGCGTGAAGAGTTAAGGTCAGGTAAGACACCGAGGGCTGCTATAGATTCGGGATACAAAAAGGCCTTCTGGACAATATTTGATTCCCATGTAACAACCCTCATTACTGCAGCAGTACTTTTTCAGTTTGGTACAGGTCCGATAAAGGGTTTTGCAGTAACATTGAGTCTTGGCGTTGCAATAAATCTCTTCACTGCCCTTATAGGTACGAAGACCGTCTTTGATATGATTGTTGCAAAGAAGAAGGAGTTAAGGAGGCTCAGCATATGATAGAACTTATTAAGAATCCTGACGTTGACTTTATGGGAAAGAGGTATGTTGCCTTTGCCCTTTCTGCTGCCCTTATCCTCCTTGGTGTAATAGGGATTGTACAGATCTCAAGGGGCAAGGCAAATCTCGGAATAGACTTCGCAGGTGGAGTTGCGATTCAGCTAAGATTTGATGAGCCCTTTAAACTTGCTGATATAAGGGAGGCCCTTCATAAGGCAGGCCTTAGGGACCTCGAGCTTCAGGATATACCTCAAGAGAGAAGGCTTATTGTAAAGATAAAGAAAAAAGAAGAAGAGATAAGCAGGATTACAGAGGGCATTATTGAAGGCCTAAGGACAAATATGCCAGATAAGAGGTTTTCAGTAGAGTCCACAACCGAGATAGGACCAAAGGTAGGCAAAAGGCTTCGTGATGATGCCCTATGGGCAATAGCAATGGCAACCATTGGAATCCTCATATACATTGCCCTGAGATTTAAATTCAGATTCAGTCTTGGTGCAACAATAGCAACATTCCATGATGTCCTTGCGATAGTGGGAATATTTTATATCCTTAACAAGGAATTTAATCTGGTCCTTTTGAGTGCCCTCCTTACCATTGCGGGTTATTCCCTTACAGACACAGTAGTTGTTTTTGACAGGATAAGAGAAAACATGAGGAGGAATATCAAAGACCCTATTGATAAATTAATAAACAGGTCTATAAACGAGGTCCTCTCAAGGACGATCATAACATCCCTTACTGTATTATTTTCCGCCCTTGCCCTTTATCTTTTTGGTGGAGAGGCGATCCATGACTTTTCCCTGGCCATAATTATAGGTGTGATTGTGGGAACCTATTCATCCATATTTGTTGCAAGCCCTGTTGTTTTAATCTTTGGTGGAATGGAGAAAAAGCAGGGGGCTTAGCTGGTGAAATGGGTCCTTACTCGAACAAATGATGAATACCTTACCTATCTTTCAAAAAAGACGGGCATATCAAAAATCCTTGCCCAGATACTTGTTGGCAGAGGAATAAAAGAACCATCACAGGTTAAAGACTTCCTCAATCCCTCTATTCAACTCCTTTCTGATCCCTTCTCAATCCCTGGTCTTAGAAGGGCTGTTGAGAGAATCAAGGTTGCTATTAAAAACAATGAAAGGATTCTTGTCCACGGAGATTACGATGCCGATGGCCTTACAGGAACCGCCATGATGGTTCAAGGACTCAGACGCCTTGGTGCAGATGTCCATTTTTTTATACCCTCAAGACTGAGGGATGGATATGGATTTAATGAACCAGGATTAAAAAGGGCAGTACAATTAGGTGCCTCTCTAATCATAACTGTCGATTGTGGAATAAAGTCTTTTACCACTGCCAGGGAAGCACAAAAATACGGAATTGACCTTATTATTACAGACCACCATATACCTTCTTTTGTTGAAGATAAAGACATTGGTGCCGAAAGAGAGGTCCATCTAATCTCTGTTCCGGTTTTGCCCCTTGCTACTGCAGTAGTCAATCCAAAGTTAAAAGTCTGGGGTCTTTCTGAGCACAAAGGGTTTAACCAGGGATGCCCGATGGAGACCTCAGAGTCTATGGAAGGCTCGACAGTCCATCTTTCTGGAGCAGGTGTGGTTTTTAAGGTCCTTCAAGGACTTTACGGCAACCTCGACTCTATTATTGATCTCCTCGACCTTGTTGCCATTGGAACTTCTGGTGACATAGTCCCTTTAATAGGAGAAAACAGAAAGATTATTAAAGAAGGCCTTGAGGTGTTAAAAAATACTGAAAGAAAGGGTCTCAGGGTTCTCCTTGAACTTTCTGGCATCAGACATGGTGTTGAAAGATTAAGCCCTGATTTTCTATCTTTTACTCTTATACCGAGACTTAATGCAGCTGGCAGGATTAGTGACAATCCAGGTGATGCAGTAAATCTCCTTCTTACAGAGGAAGAGGGGGTTGCAGAAGAACTCGGCCTATGGTTAGATCGCCTTAACAGGCAGAGACAGGCGATAGAAGAAGAGATTTATGAGGAGGCCCTGGAGGTTTTTAAGAAAAAATATGAAGAGATTCCCGATGTGATAGTCCTTTATAAAGAAGGATGGCATCCTGGCGTGATAGGGATTATTGCCTCGAAGTTTCAGGAAGAATTCTTCAGGCCCACTTTTATCTTTTCTTTGAAAGATGGGATAGCGACAGGTTCTGCAAGGAGTATACCTCAGGTAAATATAATAAAGATTCTGGATTCCCTCGAAGGATTCCTCATCCGCTACGGCGGACACAGTCAGGCAGCAGGTTTAAGTCTCCATGAAGATAACCTCAAGGACTTTGAAGATTCTTTAAGTAAAGAGATAAAAAAGACCCTCGAGGGTGAAAGGCCTGTACCAACTCTTAAGATTGATGCTGAAGTCTTTTTTAAGGATATAGATTTCCGTCTTATTAAAGAATTAAGGGACCTCGAGCCCCTTGGGTATGGAAACGAGGAGCCCCTCCTTGGTGCAAAGGATATTCATCCTGTAGATTCGAGGATTGTAGGAAATGGCCATCTCAAGTTGAGGCTCCGACAGGGGCCTCAGGAATTTGATGTTATAGGTTTTGGTATGGCAGACATGATAGACCTCACTTCAGGTCCTGTAGATATAGCCTTCCTGCCTCAAATAAATGAATATAATGGCAAAAGGACTATTCAACTCAAGATAAGGGCGATACGGAAATCAGAAGGGAGAGATTAGCCTTAAACCTATAGCCTAAAGCCTGTTGATAGCTGTTATAATAAATTATGGCTGAAGTAATATCCATTGCCTCACTTATCAAAAAGGTCCTCTCCTATAATCCTCAGGCTGATACAGAACTGATTAAAAGGGCTTATATTTTTTCCAGAGAGGCCCATTGCAGTCAGAAGAGGATGGAAGGTACGCCTTATATTAGCCATCCCCTTGCAGTGGCTGACATACTGGCTGATATGAAGATGGATGTCCTCACCATAGCAGCCGGGCTTCTCCATGACACAATAGAGGACACAGGAACTACAAAAAAAGACCTTGAGGATATGTTTGGTAGTGAGATTGCCTTTCTTGTAGATGGCCTTACAAAACTTTCAAGACTCGAGTTCAAAACAAAGCAGGAGGCTCAGGCTGAAAACTTCAGGAAGATGCTCCTTGCTGTTGCAGAGGATATAAGGGTGATAATGATTAAGTTTGCTGACAGACTTCATAACATGAGAACTATTCAATATCTGCCAGAACAAAAACAGAGGGCTATAGCAGAAGAGACCCTCGAGATATACGCTCCCCTTGCAAATAGACTCGGTATAGGCTGGTTAAAAACAGAGTTTGAAGACCTTTCATTTAAGACCCTCATGCCAGATCTTTACCAGGACCTTGTAAAAAAGGTTGCAAAAAGGCGGGCAGAGCAAGAAGATTATATCAAGGGAATAATAAATACCATTAGCGAGAGGTTAAAGACTGAAGGAATTCCCGCAACGATTACAGGTAGGGTAAAACATTATTATGGAATTTATCAAAAAATGTTAAGACAGAAGATACCTTTTGAAGAGGTTTATGATGTCCTTGGTATAAGGATTATAACTGACACAGTTGTGAATTGCTACCATATCCTTGGTGTACTCCATTCCATGTGGGCAACAGTGCCAGGGAGATTTAAGGACTACATAAGTATGCCGAAGTCTAATATGTATCAATCCCTCCACACAACTGTTATTGGCCCGGGAGGGGAGAAGGTGGAGTTCCAGATAAGGACAGAGGAGATGCACAGGGTTGCAGAGCAAGGTATAGCAGCCCACTGGAAGTATAAGGAGAAGGGCCATCTGGATGAAAAGGATGCAAGATATATTGCCTGGCTAAGGGACCTTGTTAACTCCCTCAAAGAGCACAGGGATCCGAGGGAGTTCCTTGAGGCTGTAAAAGGAGAGGTTGTATCCGATGTTGTATATGTCTTTACCCCAAAAGGTGAGATAAAGGAATTACCCTATGGTGCAACTCCTGTTGATTTTGCCTATGCTGTGCATACAGAGGTTGGGAACAGATGTGTTGGAGCGAAGGTAAATGGGAAGCTCGTACCTTTGAGGTACAGGTTGAAGAGTGGAGATACTGTAGAAATTATAACAGCTCCAAACCATATACCTTCAAAGGACTGGCTGAATTTTGTTGTAACCCAGAAGGCCCGTAGCAGGATAAAACAGTGGATTAAATCAGAAGAGAGAAAGGAGGCGATTGAACTCGGACAAAAACTCATAGAGGAAGAACTCAGAAAGCATGAAATTCCACTACAAACCCTGAAAAACTCACAGGAGGAGCTTCGTAAGGCCTTTAACATGAAGACCTTTGAAGACCTTGTGGCTTCTGTAGGATATGGAAAGATTTCGGCCCAGCAGATAATTCACAAACTTCTTCCAGAATCGGTGGCTAAAGTAGCAGTCAGGGAAAGACAGGAGGTCCAGAGAGGCTCTCAAAAAGAGGTAACCAAACCAGCTGTATCAAAAGGGATAAGTATAAAGGGAATGGGAGAGATCCTTTACCATACCTCAAGATGCTGCTATCCCGTTCCCGGGGATGACATTGTTGGATATGTAACAAGAGGCAGGGGAGTAACAATACACAGGAGAGGCTGTCCTAATTTTGAAAAGCTTGCTATTGATGAGGCCCGTTTAATAGAAGTTACATGGAAGGCTAATGATTCCGTGGCTCCTGCCAAGCTCTACATAGAGGCCATTGATAAACCTGGCATACTGGCCAATATAAGTAGTCTTATCTCATCGTTCAATGTTAATATATCAGGAGTAAAGGCCTTCTCCACACCTGATAAAAGGGCCCATCTTGAGCTAATACTTCAGGTGAGGGATAAGGTCCAGCTTACTGGGATAATCCAGAAGATATTACAGATGGAGGGCATACTGAATGTTAGAAGATAGAAGAATTAAGAAAGGACTGTTACTACTTTTGTGTTTAGCTGGAGTCCTTGTGATTACTTCGATTGTCCAGAACTGTTACTTGCGCCACCCACTGGGCGACCGTCAACTGTTAATTTCACCACCAGGAGAGATAAGAGTTGCTGAGGCCTTTGGAGGCTGTGGTGGTGAATGTTCTGAATGTCATAAACTGAAAGCTGAAGAGGCAGAGGAACTTCTGAAAGGAGGTGGTATTCCTGAACTGAGGTCTGTGAAGGTTGTAGGAATAAGTCAGGCCCAGGCAAAGGGGCTCTGGGAGATATCCATTCAGAAGGATGGCAAGAAAGGAATTCTTTATCTTGACTTTTCAAAGAGATTTTTGATCCTTGGTCAGATAGTAGAACTCAAGACCTCAAAAAATATCACACAGGAGAGATTCCTTGAACTCAACAAGGTAGATGTATCAAGGATACCCCTTGATGACAGCCTGTTGATGGGTAGTAAATCTGCAAAGTATAAGGTTATTGTCTTTACAGATCCTGATTGTCCCTTCTGTGCAAAACTTCATAAAGAACTCCAGAAGGTTCTTGAAAAGAGAAAGGATATTGCCTTTTATATAAAACTCTTTCCACTTCCAAATCATAAGGATGCCTACTGGAAGGCAAGGTCTATCCAGTGCAGTAAATCTCTTAAGCTCCTTGAAGAAAATTTTGAAGGAAAGGCTCCTCCTCAACCATCCTGTGAGACGAGCGCTATAGAGAAGAATATTTCTCTTGGCAGGGAGATAGGGGTAAATTCAACGCCAACCATTATCCTTCCTGATGGAAGGCTCATCCCCGGGGCGATCCCTGCAGATAAACTTATAGAGCTCATTTCAGAGGAGAAAAAGTGATGAGGATTTTCCCATTTCTTATAGCTCTTTTGGGTGCAGTATTTATCCTGCCTTTCTATGCCTTTTCTGAATATAAAATAGTTCTCAAGAATGGCTCATCAATAATAGTTGATAGTTATAAAAAGATTGATGGAAGGATACAATTTTATAAATCGGGCGGGTTGATAGAGATAGAAAATAGCGAGGTCCTTGAGATACACAAAACAGAAGAGAGGTCAGATAGCAGAAATCAGGAGTCAGACATGAGTGCAGTAGAGCAACAGGCCGCTGGTGGCCAGGTAACAGCTTGGGAGCCAGCTAATTCTTCAGCCTCTCCTGAACTCAGTGATGCAGAGATCAGGAACAAAATTGAGGAGATACAGAAAGAAAAAGAGACTCTAAAACAAGAGGCTTCTGCCCTTACTGAAGAGATAGAAAAACTTAATACGGAGATCAGAAAAGAAGGCAGGGTCCTTGCCATAAGGAAAAAGAGGGAGCTTGAGAAGAAAAAAGAGGACCTCGAAAGGCGCATGGCAGAGCTGAACAGGAGGATTGAGGAGTTAAATAAGGAAGAGGAAGATTTATTAAGGAGATTATGGAAATATTAGTTGGTGGCAAAAGTAACAGTGGGAGGTGAGAATATGCGCACTATCGCCCAAACTATTATGGGTAGTACTATTGCTTTAATTTTACTGGTCTTTTATACTGTTGATGGCCATGGGTCATCAAAGAATCCTCAAGAAAAGGAGGTATTGAAGATGACAGAAAATATCCACTGGCTTGGGCATGATACCTTCAAGATAACAGGTGAAAAGGTGATTTTCACTGATCCCTTTAAACTGAAGAAAAAGGATAAGGCAGATATAATCCTCATAACTCACGAACATTATGACCATTGCTCCCCTGAGGATATAAAACTCCTTCAGACTCAAGATACAGTAATCGTTGCTCCAGGGGATTGTGCAAAGAAACTTTCAGGAAATATAAAGATAGTTAAACCAGGCGACAAGATATTAGTGGCTGGGATAGAGATAGAGGCAGTTCCTGCCTACAATACGAACAAGAAATTCCATCCCAAGGCAAATAACTGGGTGGGTTATATCTTTAAGGTGAATAATCAGAGGATTTATATAGCAGGAGATACGGATTATATCCCGGAGATGAAGACCTTCAAGAATGTTGACATAGCCCTTCTGCCTGTATCGGGTACCTATGTAATGACAGCAGAGGAGGCTGCTCAGGCTGCCCTTGATATTAAACCCAGAATAGCTATTCCCATGCATTATGGCTCCATAGTAGGTTCTGAGGCAGATGCAAAGAGGTTTGCTGAACTCCTTAAGGGAAAGATTGAGGTTGTTATAAAAGTAGAGGAATAGGTCTTCCCCTTTTGGGAACCCATGTTATCTCTTCAACGATTATGGGGGTTGGTGCATCAAAAAGGCTTTCAGCAAATCCTCCTTGTTATAAACTGGTTCAAGGCATCTTTCCCTCAGACAGGGTAATATATATTCTCTTTCAATGAAGGACAGATAAGCTCCTTTCTCAGGATAATGAATTGTAAGATAAGGTCTGAAATACAAGAGGGCTGTCTGATAAAGTTCACTGTCTCTTTTAGCATATATAGAAAACCGCAACATGTTCTGATACATATCCAGAGCAACAAAATAATAAGCAGTAAAGGCGGCCATGGCCTGAGCAATTTCTGAAAAGACCTTAAGAGTTACTTCAGCTTTTTCAAGATATGACCTGTTATCAGTAAGGTGATAGAGCTTTAAAAGGTTAATAATCATTACAGCATTCGCTGATGGATGGGGCGAATCTTCAATGCCTTTCAGCTTTATCCCGAGGGCTGGCTCATCTGTGTCAAAGAAGCCTCCATTGTTATCATAGAACTTGTCTATGGCATTTTCCAGCAGGGCTGTTGCCTTTTCGAGATAGTTTTTTGACCCTGTGAATTCATAGGCTGATATAAGGGCCTCAATAGTATAAGCATAATCATCAAGAAGGCCCTTCACATTATCAGAGTGATATAACATACCGTTCAGAAGTCTCAGCTTAATTATTCTTTCAAGGCTATTAAGGGCAAATTCTCCAGCCCTCTGGTGCTTTAGAAATCTTGCTGATCTGAGAAAAGAGGTAATAAGCATGCCATTAATAGATGTGTAAAGATTTTTATCAACAAAAGGTTGCTGTCTCAATCTTCTCCTCTGGAGAAGTTTTGCCTTTGCCCTCTTTATTATCTCTGTTATCTTTTCAGTTTTTTCTTTTAAATCTTTTGCAATCTCCTCTGCCTCTTTAACAACAAAGAGGACATGCCTTTCTGGATTGTGGTGCATTGCGCCTTTTTCGTGGAATAGATGAGCTGAGATAACCCTTATCTCCTCCTCACTTAAAACTTCCTTAATTTCGTCTTCTGTCCATGTGAAATATCCTCCTTCATCGTCAGGGGTCACATCAGCATCCTGTGAGGCATAGAATCCTCCCTCTGGATCAGTAAGGGTTTCAAATATAAAATCTATAATCCCTTCAGCCACTTCTTTGAAATATTCATTTCCTGTAAGGCAGAAGGCATCTATATAGTTTCTCAACAACCAGGCATTATCATCAGCCATTTTTTCAAAATGGGGTATTATCCAGGCGCTGTCTGTCGAATACCTGTGGAATCCTCCTCCAAGCTGGTCATGAATTCCACCCTTTGCCATAGCAGTAAGGGTTCTGGTGACAATATCAGCAAGAAAACTATCTTTTCCTTCAAAAAAGGCCCTGTTGATTAGAAACTCTATTGCGCCACATAGAGGAAATTTTGGTGAGGTGCCAAATCCACCATTCTGAGGGTCATAGGTCGAGATTATTGAGCCTTTTGCCCTTTCGAGCAAATCTTGAGATATCCTGCCACTGTTACCTTCACCACTAACTGTCTTTGTTTCATCTGAAAGGGCTTTGAGGAGTTCTGAACTATACTCTATGACCTTGCTCTTATTTTTTCTATAAAAATCAACAACAGCATGAAGGATTTTTTTAAACCCTGGCCTTCCATATCTTTCATCAGGAGGGAAATAGGTGCCTCCAAAAAAGGGTTTTCCATCTGGAGTAAGGAAGACACTGAGGGGCCAGCCACCTGTGCCGGAAATAATCTGAACAGCCTTCTGGAAACGCCTGTCTATATCAGGCCTTTCGTCTCTGTCAAGTTTTATGCAAACATAGTTTTTGTTAAGTATATCTACAATCTCATCATCAGTAAAACATTCCTCAGCCATTACATGACACCAGTGACACCATATAGCCCCTGAACTGAGAAATACAGGTTTATCCTCCCTTTTTGCCTTCTCAAAGGCCTCTTCTCCCCAGGGATACCAGTCTATTTTCTGAGTTGCTGAGTGCCTGAGATAGGCAGATTTTTCATTAATGAGTCTGTTCAAGTATTACCTCAACTGTTACATTCGCTATCAATTTTGTCCTCTTTAATTATAACAGATATCATTTCTGCCTGAGTCAGCTGGAGATAGATAAGACAACTCCCTTTAATCCCCTCTCTTAAGAGGGGAGTTACTGGCTTGTCTAAATTCAATGGAATTATGTAATATTATTTAAATGGAAACGAGAAGGATTCTTATTGTTGATGATGAGAAGGACCTTGTTGAACTCCTCTCCTATAATCTCAAAAAAGAAGGGTTCTCCATTGAGCCTGCCTATAATGGTGAAGAGGCCCTTTTAAAACTTAAAAATAATAGATTTTCCCTGATAATCCTCGACCTGATGCTTCCTGGTATGGATGGCTTAGAGGTTCTGCGATTTATTCGTTCAAAGAAAGAACTCTCCTCTCTCCCTGTTCTTATGCTTACAGCAAAAGGGGAAGAGACAGACAGGGTCATTGGCCTTGAGATGGGTGCTGATGATTATGTGACAAAACCCTTCAGCCCGAGAGAGCTCATAGCAAGGGTAAAGGCATTACTGAGAAGGACAGCCCGAAAGCCTGAGGAACCTCACGAGGGAGTCCTTAGGCTCGGAGATCTGGAGATAGACAGGGAAAGATATGCTGTCAGAATAAAAGGGAAAGAGGTAAGACTGAGTGCTACAGAGTTTAAGCTTTTACTTTACCTTGCAGAGAGGAAAGGAAGGGTCTTCACAAGGGAGCAACTCCTTGATGCAGTCTGGGGGAATGAGGTCTTTGTAGAGCCAAGGACAGTGGATGTCCATATAAGGAGATTAAGGGCTCAGATAGAGGATGATCCATCTAATCCAAGATATATTAAGACAAGAAGGGGAGCGGGGTATTATTTTGAAGACCAGGACACTAATATGCTATCTCCTGATAACCATAATTCTTATTTCAGGTCTTGAGGTATATCTATCTCTTTTTTTAAAGAGGTATTACATTTCAAGGCTGAAGGAAGAGCTTTTCATACAGGCAGAACTTGTTAAAGACCTCCTCCCTGAAAAAAAAGAACTTGACACCTTCTGTAAAAGATATAAGGAGATAACAGGTGCAAGGATTACAGTGATTGACCCTGCGGGCCGTGTGCTTGGAGATTCTGAGCAATCAGCCCTGAAAATGGAAAACCATCTTGATAGGCCAGAGATTAAAGAGGCTATGTTTTCAGGCAGAGGGTCTTCAGTCAGGTTCAGCAATACCATTAAGAAAGACTTTTTATATGTTGCTCTCTTTTATAAAGGACTATTCATAAGGCTTTCCAGATCCCTTGATACAGTTAACTCAGAGATAAGCCGAATCAGGATGCCCGCAATGCTATCAACCCTTCTTGCCCTCATCCTTGTTGTCCTTATCTGGAGCTATCAATCAAAGAGACTTAGAAGGGAGATCGGAGAGATTATTGAATTCGCAGATAAAGTAGCTGCTGGTAATTCTGGCAGTCTTTTTATTAAGAATGAAGGAGAACTGAGCAGACTTGGAGACCGCATCTCCTACATGGCAGGAGAGCTACAGAAAAGACTTGAAGAGGCAAAAAGAGAAAAACAGACTGTAGAAGGTGTATTAAAGAACATGAAAGAAGGACTCTTGATAGTTGACGAGAAGGGCTTGGTTCTTCTTATGAATGAGAGTCTGAGGAAACTCCTCGGAGTTACCTCAGTTAAAGAGGGAATGACAGCTGCAGAGCTATTGAGAAATGCAGAAATTATCTCATTGATTGAGGAATCGAGGCAATTAAATGATACAATCTCACGGGAGATTTCCCTGCCAGCAGTCTCGGGTAGAGATGAGTTATATCTATCAGTAACAGCATCACCTGTTGAGCTCTCAACTGTTACTTTCGCCACCAAAGAGAACAGGAGAGGAATTATAATTACATTTTATGACATTACAAGACTTAAAAGGCTTGAGCAGGTGAGGCGAGATTTTGTAGCCAATGTTGCCCATGAGATAAAGACACCAATAACAGCAATAAAGGGATTTGCTGAGACCCTCCTTGATGGAGCGATTAATGACAGGGAAAGTGCTATTAGATTCCTTGAGATAATAAAAAAACACAGTGAAAGGCTGAACTCCCTTGTATCTGACCTTCTGACCCTTTCAGCTATTGAGCAGGGCGAGATAAAACTCGAAATGGCTGAGGTAAATATTTCTGAGTTGATAGATTCCCTCTTTGCATTAATCGAGAAGAAGGCTCAGGCAAAGGGGCTATATCTTAAAAAGATAATCCCGGAAGAAGTCCCTCTAATCAGGGCAGACATGGATAGACTATTTCAGATACTCCTTAATCTTCTCGACAATGCCATAAAATTTACTGACACTGGTGGTGTGACTGCAGGTGTTGAAAAGGCTGGCGATAAAATATTTCTATATGTTGAGGATACAGGCTGTGGTATAGAAAAGAAGCACCTCTCAAGGCTTGGTGAGAGATTCTACAGGGTGGATAGATCAAGGTCAAGGGAGCTCGGAGGCACAGGTCTTGGCCTTGCCATAGTAAAACACCTTATTAAGGCCCATGGCTGGGAAATGGATATAGAAAGCACTCCGAATGTGGGGACTAAGGTTAAGATAGGCATCGGCCTGTGATATACTGAAATATGGGTATTTCTGAGATTGCCGAGAGATATGAACTTCATTTTATCCTCCTCTTTGGCTCAGGGGCTACTGGAACAGCTACTGACGAGAGCGATGTAGATGTGGCTGTCTATGGAAGACACATCCTGACTGAAACAGAAAAAATCGAGCTTGTACTGGAACTCTCTCCTTTCTTCAAGGCAGAAAAGATCGACCTTGTAGATATAAAAACTGCCCCACCCCTTTTAAGAAAAAAGATATTTGATGCCTATAAAGTAATATACCTCAAAGACGCCAGCCTGCTTTATCAGATAGAATTAACGAGTCTCTATGAGTATAAAGAGCAGGGCATCATTTATGAAATGAGGCATGAGAGGTTAAAGGAAGCCTTGAATGATAGATAGATACTTTATAGAAACAAAACTTTCATATATCCAATCATACTGTGTTGAGCTTGACAACATTCTGGCATTTACGGATATAGAGATAAAAAGAGATTTTATAAAATTGAGGGCGTTAGAGAGAATACTTCAACTCATAGTAGCATTAATAATTGAACTGTAATCCGTGAAAAGTAGACAAAATACTAAATTCCTCTGGGGCGTTGCCACATCCGCCTTTCAGCTTGAGGGCTCTCCTTATGCTGACTGGGCTTCCTGGGATTCCATATTAAGTTCAAAACCTGAGGTTACAAATCATTATGGTTTATACAAAGAAGATCTTCGCCTGCTTAAAGACCTTGGTGTTAACGCATACAGGTTCTCTTTAGAATGGAGCAGGATACAGCCGCGGGAAAATGAATGGAACGAAGAGGCTATCTCTCATTATCAGGACATAGTAAATATCCTTCTTGAGAATAATATAGAGCCTATGGTTACAATCCATCACTTCACCCATCCCCTCTGGTTCATCAAAAAATATCCATGGCATAAAGAAGGCTCTATCGAGAAGTTTTTACGATATGTCGAAAAAACAGTCTCTTTATTTAAAGGGGTTAAATACTGGATAACCTTCAATGAGCCTTATGTACTTTTATTGGGTGGGTATCTTGAGGGATGTATGCCCCCTGGATTTAGGGATGTCAAGATGGCAATAAAGGCTCTTCAGAATATTTTAATCTGCCATGGCAGTGCTTATGATATTATCCACTCAAAAATACCTGATGCAATGGTGAGCGTTGCTCATAATATGGCAGCCTTTTCTCCATGGAGGAGATGGAATCCCTTAGATAGGCTTCTTACAAAAATGGCAAAATTCTTTTATAACCATTCTCTCCTTGACGCATTTCTGACTGGGAAGCTATATATAAAATTCCCTTTTAAGAAACCAATAGAGATAGATGTACCTATTAAGGGAAAGCTTGATTTTTTTGGCGTAAACTACTACACAAGAATTCATATAAGGTTCAATCCCTTTAAGAAGATGGGTGTTGAATTGAGGCACAGGGACATCGATGGCTATGGACTTACTGATATGGGATGGGAAGTGCATCCGCACGGCCTGCAAAAGGTATTGCGCTACGCGTCGAGGCTCAATGTCCCGCTCATCATAACAGAAAACGGCATCGCTACTCATGACTGCCAGAAAAAAATAAGGTTTATGAAAAGACATGTCGATGTAGTTGAAAAGTGCATCAAAGAAGGCATCGATGTAAGGGGATATTTCTATTGGTCGTTAATCGACAATTACGAATGGCTTCAAGGCCTTGATGCAAGGTTCGGTTTATATAAAGTGGATTTCGATACATTAGAAAGAAGGCCTACCAATGCAGCAGCATATTATTCGTATCTGATAAAAAGCAGAAACTTTTAACCAAAATTTAACCTTTCTTTCATATCCTTGTAACCCTGAAAAATTACTATCTTAGTAAGATGTTACTCTGTGACTTTCATATCCACACGAAATACTCAGACGGTTCTTTGGAGTTAAGAAAGGTTATTGACATCTTTGGGCAGGCAGGATTCGACGCTATCGCTATAACTGATCATGTAGTAAACGAGGATAACTCCATCGGTAAACTTGCTAAAAGGTTGAAGCTTTCTGTTACAGAAAAGAATTTTGATGAATATATGGAAAATATAAAATATGAGGCTGAGAGGGCATGGAACAAGTACGAAATGCTCGTAATCCCAGGTGTGGAGATAAGCAAGAACTATATTACTCCTGACAAATCAGCCCATATTCTCATCATAGATATAAAAGATTTCATCCCTGCCTGTATGGACTACGAGAAGATATTCCTTGAGGCAAAACGGCAGAATGCCCTCATTGTCGCATGTCATCCACATAATATGTCGGATATGAGCAGGGAGACCCTATTCCTTTGGAACAACAGGGACAGGTATGCAA
>Ga0272445_1000839_pt1 | contig 26329 bp, 28 predicted proteins | sample YNPCB0031_FD_194404 | JGI IMG/M metagenome (GOLD analysis project Ga0272445, IMG submission 194404) | Hot spring sediment microbial communities from Yellowstone National Park, WY, United States - YNP-CB-003-1 | ecosystem: Environmental > Aquatic > Thermal springs > Hot (42-90C) > Sediment... | reverse complement strand
AAAGTATAGATGAAGAGTCGATGTTACGTCGAATTTTCACCATAGCTATTAAGCTAGGTTACTTGAAGGAGGATCGAATAGATGGATGTAAACTATTACTCCAGTATAGTTATCAAGCTTGATGCTCTACTACGAATAGGTTATCCTATGCTAATCCTAGCTCCTCGAATATGTAGACCTTAATATTTTGCGGCTTTCTAGCGACTTCCGCTAACCTCCTGCCGACTATCACATCGATCCCCTTCTTAAGAGCTAAATCCAGTATTCTTTGAGAGATTACTCCATCGAATACTACTGCTTTAACATTTTCAGTAGACTCGATTTTTTCGGCTAACTGGCTTACAGAAACCTTATCTAATACCTCACCCTTCTCGTTCAATAGCAATCCTTCAAGTGTATCTTTTACATCGGAAGCTAGCTTCTTTAGACTATCTATATTAAACTCAACCTTACCTTTATAGACTTCTATAGGTACTCTACGCTCTAACGCCTCTAATACCTCCTTCGGAGTTAGATCCTCAACCTCTTTACCCGGTGGAGCTCTAGCTACATAATCTATCTTTATATCCTTCTGTAGTAATTCCTGTAGGATTAGGTCGCCTGCTCTATCGCCGTCGAGGAGGACGGTAACCTCCTTCTTACTTTTAGTTAATTCAGCTACAGATTCAGGTATCTTAACTCCTTCGATGGATATAACATTCTCCACGTTAGCTCTAAGTAGGTTTATTACATCGGCACGTCCTTCGACGAGTATGAGTGTATCATCTTGAAGAGCTCTAGGACCCATAGGTATACCTTCCTCACCGAATACCATAACTTCAGCTTTACCCGATGCAATCTTCTCAAGCTCTCTACGTATATTCTCTATGGTTGTAGCCGAATCTATATTCCAACTCTGCAGTATCTCCTTAGCTCTCTTAACGATGAATCTACGTTTCTCCTCTCTAGCATCTTCTATCCTATCCAACTTCACCTCAGCTTTATACGGTCCCACCCTATCTATGCTTTCAAGTGAAGCAGCTATTAGAGCTACCGAAACTCTATCAAGCGATGTAGGTATCACTATTTCGCCTATCGTCTTATTCTGTTTCTTCGAAAGCTTAATCTCTATCCTCCCGATTCTGCCATTCTTCTGGAGTTCTCGAAGGTCAAGCTCAGCTCCGAAGAGACCCTCTGTTTGACCGAAAATAGCTCCTACAACGTCAGCTCTCTCCACTAACCCATCTACCTCGAACTTCGCGTAGACTACATACTTGAGAGATATACTTTGTTCACCCATACTCTACACCGGTACGTTATAGATATGAGATAGAGGTCTTGCTAAAAAATATTTTGATTCGATCATGGTTAAATACTGGGATTAATTTTTCATCGATAATAGTGTTTAGTATGATATTAGCATTATACCCGGGTTGTTTTCTAAATATTATTTGATGCTCTTTAAACCTACATCTACTCCAATGGTATCGCATCTACTGTATAGCTGGATGGGGCGGCTATGTCCCCATACACTAACGGCCAGATATCATCGACCGGGTGCTCCACCCTGCTCCATCCGGTACTCTTCGTATGGGGCTTGAATCCGCCGCCCCCAAGTTAAAGTTATTAGAACCCCATTCTACAAATTAAGGTTTATCCTCGAGGGAGGATGCGGTGGATATAGAGGATAAACTTCGAATAATTACTGCTGGGTTAGAGGAGGTTGTAACGGAGTCTAGGCTTAGATCGATGTTAGAGGAGGGGAGAAAGCTTAAAGGCTATATAGGTGTAGAGCCTTCAGGTCTATTCTCGATCGGATGGCTTATATGGGCTGAGAAGTTTAAGGAGCTAGTAGATCTAGGTATAGATATGGTTTTACTAGAAGCGACATGGCATGCATGGATAAACGATAAGCTTGGAGGCAACCTTGAGAATATCCGGATATGCGCAGAATATATTGAGCACTGTCTTAGGGCTATAGGTGTGGATACAAGTAAGGTTAGATTTATTAGAGCGGATAAGATCGTTGAGGATCCGGATTACTGGGCTCTAGTAGTGAAGGTTGCTAAAAACCTAAGCTTAGCTAGGGTTAAGAGGGCTATAACTATAATGGGTAGGAGATCCAGTGAAGCTAGCATGGATTTCTCGAAGCTTATATACCCCTGCATGCAGGTAGCCGATATATTCTACCTCGATCTAGATCTATGTCTAGGCGGTATGGATCAGAGGAGGGCGCATGTGTTAGCTATAGAAGTTGCTGAGAAGATGGGTTTCAGGAAACCTGTAGCCTTGCACACACCGCTCCTTATAGGTCTATCAGGTGTAGGGAGGATGGATGTAGCGGGTATGAGTGAAGAAGACTGGATTTCTGTTAAGATGAGTAAATCGAAACCTGAAACTTGCATATTTATTCATGATGATGAAGCTACGATAAGGAGCAAGATCAGGAAAGCGTATTGTCCGCCGAGGGAGGTTCAAGGTAACCCTATAACAGAGATTTGCAGACTACTATTCTTTAAGAATGGATATAGGCTTAGAGTGGAGAGGAGGGGTGCTCCAGGTTTAGAGCTTGAATCCTATGCGGAACTCGAATCTCTATATGTTAACGGCGAGATCCATCCGCTGGATTTGAAGGAAGCTGTAGCGGAAGCTTTGATAGAAAAACTTAAACCTATTAACGACTACTTCAACAAGAATGGTGACGCCTACAGGCTACTTAAGATCCTAGAGGATACGACTATAACGAGGTGAAGATTATTGAACCGAGCTATGATGGAATGCTACGAGGAAGCTTATAGAATCCTAAAGGATATAGAATCTTACTGTAGCGATAAGATCTTGATAGTGGAAGGTGTTAAAGATCGTGAAGCTCTTAAAGCTTTAGGCTTAAATATTAATATTATGATTCTTAAAAATGGTGATAGCCTAGAAGGTGTGCTTGAAAAATTAGAAGATATAGATGAAGTAGTTGTCCTTACCGATTTTGATCCTCAAGGTGTAGAGCTAGCGTATAAGATTATGAATAGACTTGAATCAGTCGGGGTTAAAGTTAATCTAACATACTGGTTTAAACTTAGAAATCTATTGAAAAGGGAAATTAAAGATGTGGAAGGATTAAGGAAGCTCCTCGAAATCTTACCGCTCACGGTGTGAGCTAGAATACCGGGAAAATATATTAAGATGGACTGTTAACTATACTATTTCGAGGGGGAATGGTGATAGTAGTCAAGAGAGATGGTAGAAGGGAGGAGTTTATACCTGAGAAGATAGTTGTCAGCTGCTTAAAATCCGGTGCATCTATAGATGTTGCTCGGAAGATAGCTAAGATAGTAGAGGGTAGGATACTTGATAGCGGCATGGCAGAGGTTTCAGCTAAAGAGTTAACGAAGATGGTTCTAGATCTATTGAGGAAGGAGAATGAGGAATGGTATAGAAACTGGATATTATTCGATAGAGCTGTTAAGAGAAGGGCTACCGAAGAGGAGCTTAAAGCTGAGAAGATTTAGCATAGACGATTAGACTGGATGGTAGGCTTGTATCGAGGGGTGGATGCTATGTCTAACCTAGAGTCGGTCATCTATGAGATTAAAGATCGCCTCAAGATAGCTCCAGACATATATCTCAGGATAGCTTCATACGTTAAGGATACGCTAGGCCTAGATACAGCTGGTCATGGATGGCTTCATATCGAAAGAGTTTCTAAATTAGCTGTTAGGATAGCGTTAGATGAAGGTGGGGATCTAGATGTATTGCTGCAAGCCACTCTGCTTCACGATATAGCTATACTCAGAGAGATCTACGAAGGAGTCGACCATGCGGAGGAGGGGGCTAAGATATCTAGATCTATCCTTGAAGATCTAGGAATCCCAGACGATATGATCGAGAAAGTTGTCTACGCTGTAAGAGTTCATAGATTCGGAGCTAATATAACTCCCCATACGATCGAAGCTCGTATACTTCAGGATGCCGATAGGTTGGATGCATTGGGAGCTGTAGGTATAGCTAGAGCATTTTCTTACGGTGGCTTTAGAAGGTTACCTATGTACCTTCCAGGTGAGAAACCAGATGTATACGATCCGTTTAAGCTTAAATCTACTCTTACACATTTTTACGAGAAGATTCTTAAGCTGAAGGATTGTATGAATACGGAAACCGCTAGAAAGATAGCTGAAGATAGGCATAGGTTCATCCTGGCTTTCCTAGATAGGTTCTTAGATGAAATCGAGGGGATATGTTAACTATGCTTAAACTTATAGGGTTGGGGTTGAATGTATACGGTATAACGCTTGAAGGTTTAATCGAAGCTAGATCCTGTGAGAAAGTATACGTAGAATTATATACAAGCATTATACCAGGTTTAACTTTAGATACGCTCAAAAAGGTTATCGGTAGGGAGGCGATACCCCTTAAACGTAAAGATCTTGAAGATGAGTGTGAACGCATCATCAGGGAAGCTGGTAGATACGATATAGCACTGTTAACACCTGGAGATCCGCTTATAGCTACCACACATATATCCCTAGTGATCGAAGCACGTAAGAAAGGTATACCTGTAAGGATCGTCAACTCTGCTTCGATAATCTCCGCTATCTCGAGTGCTACTGGTCTACAGATATACAACTTCGGTAAGGTTGTAACATTGACTCGAAGTTCTCCCCCCTCTTTAACTGTTTATAACGTTGTAGAAGATAATCTAAGCAGAGGTTTACATACGTTGATCCTCCTAGATCTCGATGTCGAGAAGGGATATTGGATGGGTATAAGTGAAGCTGTAGATATCCTTGAAGCTATGGAGGACGAGGTGGGGAGAGGTGTTTTCGATGGTGATAGGTTAGCGTTAGGTGTAGCTAGAGTTGGATCGATGGATGCTATAGTTAAAGCTGATAAGCTATCTAGAATTAAACAATATGATTTCGGCGGTCCACCTCATAGCTTAGTCGTACCTGGTAGATTACACTTCATGGAGGTTGAAGCACTGCTATGCCTCGTAGGAGCTCCACAAGATCTTTTGAAGAAGAGCTAAAGATAAGAGCTTTAAGGTATATACAGGGTATGCGTAGAGTACTGTCGGAAGCTAAACTTACTAAAATCCCAGTCACTATCACCCAATCAGAAGTGGGGATGCTGATCGATTGGGTTAAAAACTATGTAGAGGATTCGAGCATATTCCTAGATAGAGGTGATACTGCTTCGAGCCTAGTAGCTATATGCTATGCAGAAGATATAATGGAAGCCTTAAGGCTTCTCAAGTTAGCTGAATTTGAGTGGTGAAGAGGATAGATGGGTAGGAGAGTTATAGCATCCGGGGTTTTCGACATAATCCATATGGGTCACATATACTTTCTAAGAAAAGCTAAGGAGATCGCGGGTAGTGACGGCGAGCTTATAGTAGTAGTTGCTAGGGATTCCACCGTGAAAGCTAGGAGCGGTAGGTTACCGATAATGTGCGAAGAGGAGAGACGTGCTATAGTAGAGGAATTGAAACCGGTTAATAGAGCTATCCTAGGCTACGAACCTCTCTCTATTCGAAGGGTAATCGAAGAGTATAAACCTGATGTGATCGTGTTAGGATACGATCAGGATGAGATTGAGAAAGAAGTTAGAGAAATTATAAAGGATCTAAATATTAAAGTAGAGATTATCAAACTAGAAAAATTCAAATCTTCAGTTATATCAAGCTCCACTGATATTAGAGAAAAACTTGAATTAACAAGGAGTGGTAATCGATATGATAAGCAATAAGAGAATGAAACCCATGCATCTTCTAGCTCTAATCAAACTTATAGAGTTAGGCGCTCATAGAGAGTTCGTAGAAGTATCTACGAGGAAGCTAGGATCTCTCTTAGGATTGAGTCAGCAATCCGCTTCCAGGCTTCTAAAGACATTGGAAGAGGAGAAGCTGATAGAAAGGGATAAAAGCTTTAAGAGGAGCAGGGTTAGGATAACTATGGAAGGCCTCGTCCCCATCATAGACCTATACAACGTACTTAAGAATATTCTGGAGAAGCCTACTGTACTAATATTCCGAGGCATAGTATTCTCCGGTCTAGGTGAGGGAGCATACTACGTTAGGGTTTATTCCAGGTTCTTCCTAGAGAAGATGGGTTTCACACCGTATCCCGGTACGTTGAATCTTAAACTTAAAAGTTTGGATGATATAAAGATCGCTAGAAGTATACTTATGCTTCCAGGTATTACTATTAGAGGGTTCAGCAATGATAGTAGGAGTTATGGCGATGTTAAGTGTTATAAAGCGTACATCAGGGGGGAAGAGGTATACTTAGTATTCCCTGAAAGAACGCACTATGGAGCAGATGTAGTAGAGGTTATCTCCGCCGAGAACCTCCGTGATAAACTTAAACTTAAGGACGGCGATATCGTAGATGTCGAGATTCCAGTATCCTAGTCTAAACCTAGATAAGTTTGAGAGAGTTCAGAAGATACTATCCTCTAGAGTTATCCTCACGGATACATTCCATGATCCTCCAAGACGGATTGCCGGTGTAGATGTAAGTTTTAGAGGCGAGCTAGGTTGCGCTGCAGCCGTCGTGGTGAACGCTTCAGATATGGAAATCCTAGATGTAAGTTACGCTGTAGGGAGGGTTCCGATACCATACCATCCTGGCTTCCTAGGTTTCAGAGAGATTCAGTTATCGATAAAATCTATTAGAGGATTGAAGGAATGGTTCGATATTCTACTTTGCAATGGTCACGGTATAGCTCACCCCAGATTCTGCGGGTTAGCATCTCATATAGGCGTAGTATTGAGTATTCCTACTATAGGCGTAGCTTTAAATTCTCTGAAATGCTTCGAGTATGAGAAGCCTTCTGGAGAAGGGGAGGTTAAACCTATATTCTACTCGGGTAGGCATGTCGGATATGTTCTCCGCCGCGGCTCGAAATATCTTTTCATATCACCCGGTAATATGGTTTCTCCTGATTCCTCCCTGAGAATTGTCATGAGATGTATAGATACGCATATGCTCCCCAAACCTCTATACCTCGCCCATACATACTCTAAGAACTGTAGATGGTAGCCCCTCCCTATTTGATTTAAATATGTCAAATATACATATCTGATGCAAAAGAATTTATATCGAAGATGTTCTAGGAGATGATAATCGGTGTAGAGATATGAGTATCGGTATTAAGGCGATAGCTATAGCTCTAGTATGCTTTATAGTTGGTGCCGTCATAGGTTATACCGTCGGAAGTAGGGTTGGCGTAGTTCCATCATCGGAGTATGAAAAGCTTCAAGCTGATTACAGAAGTATGAGTGAAGCATATAATAGGTTGAGTAGCGATTATAACAAGGTTTTAACTGAACTTAATGAGCTTAAGAAGCCGTTGAAGGTTGGCTTCATATACGTAGGTCCCGTCCTAGATTACGGATGGACACGTGCTCACGATGATGCTCGTAGATACCTAGAACAGATATTCCCATGGGTTAAGACTGTGCCTGTAGAAAGCGTTTCAGAAGCTGATTGTCCTAGGGTTATCGATAGGCTTATAGTGGAAGAGAAGTGCGATGTCGTATTTACTACGAGCTTCGGCTTCATGGATGCGACATACGAAGGTGGTGAAAAGTATCCTGATAAGATATTCTTCCACTGCTCCGGCTATAAGAGGAGAGCGAATGTAGGTACATACTTCGCAGAATTCTACCAGCTATACTATCTCAATGGGCTTCTAGCTGGTGCTTTAACAAAAACCGGGAAGGTGGGGTATGTCGCGGCGCATCCAATACCTGAAGTCATCCGTCATATAAACGCATTTGCTCTAGGTGTTAAGGAGGTTAATCCCAATGCTATCGTAGATGTTAGATGGCTATTTGCATGGTACGATCCATCGAAAGCTAGAGAGGCTGCTGAAGCTCTCATAGCGTGGGGTGCGGATGTATTAGCATTCACGGAAGATTCTCCTACGGTAGTTCAGGTTTGTGAGGAGTATACGACTAAGCATGGTAAGCCTGTATATTCGTTCGCTCACTATAGTCCTATGCTTAAATTCGGGGAGAGTTCTTGCGTTAGCGGTCAGCTCGTACACTGGGAGGTAATATATGCAGATATCCTTTCGAAAATACGAGCTGGATACTATACTTCAAAGAATCTAAGGAATGTGGATTATTGGTGGATGCTTAGGGAGGGAGCTGTGGAGCTTGGATGCGAGTACGGGGTTCCTATAAACCCGAAGTTCATACCTATGCTTAAGGAGAAGTTTATAGATCACCCAGAGTTCGGTAGGATAAGCATCTATGATCTAGTAATGAAAAGATTGGAGCAGATGTCTGAGGATACAGTTATATTCGATCCGTTCACTGGTCCGATCTACGATAATAAGGGAGTTCTCAGGGTTGAGCCTGGACGTAGGATGACTCACGATGAGCTATGGACGATAGACTGGTTTGTAGATAATATTGTCGCCGAAGTTCCTAGATGACCTACTTAAGTCTTCCAGATACCTCGACCAATCCTTTTCTTTAAAGGTTGAAGAGGTTCACCATCTATGAAGGAAGAACTTTTAAGAATGGTGAAGATAACGAAACGATTCCACAATATAATAGCTAACGATTCTATAGACTTCACACTGCATAGAGGCGAGGTGCATGGATTACTCGGTGAGAATGGTGCTGGTAAATCGACTCTCATGAACATACTGTACGGACTGTATAAGCCGGATGAGGGTGAGATCTACGTCGAGGGAAAAAGGGTTTATATAAATTCGCCTAAGGATGCTATAAGGCTTGGCATAGGAAGGGTCCCTCAACTTCCGGAATTAGTTGAAAGCTTGACTGTAGCGGAGAATCTAGCGATGCTACTACCTGGCTTAACCGCTGATAGCGGGTTAGACTATGTACGGGGGATCGCTGAAAGGTATGGTATATCGGCAGATTTTAACGCTTTAGTCCATCATCTATCTCTCGGGGAGAAGCATAAAGTCGAATTGATTAAGGGGCTGGTGAGGGGGTCTAAGATCCTTATACTGGATGAGCCTACCACCATGCTTTCACCGCGGGAGGTCGATCTACTCTTCAACTGTATATCGAAGATAAAGGAGGAGGGTAGGGGTATAATTTTTGTATCGCATAGGATACCGGAGGTTTTAAGGATAGCTGATAGGATCACCATATTGAGGAGAGGTAGATGTGTAGCTTCTATCATGAGGGATGAAGCCAATGAGCATGAGCTTGTTAGGCTTATGATAGGCACGGATATCGATAGGTATGTAGTCCGGGAGAAATTAGAGTTGGGAGAGGAGATACTTAGAGTTAAAGATCTCTATGTATTGGATGATATGGGTGGTGAGGCTGTGAAAGGTGTGAGTTTCTATGTTAGGAGAGGTGAGATATTCGGTATAGCTGGTGTTGCCGGTAATGGGCAGAAGGAACTTATAGAAGCTATCACAGGTTTGAGGAGTGTTAGGAGGGGTAGGGTTCTTATCAAGGGTGAAGAGGTGTCTTCCCCGGGGAGGTTCCGTCTATACGGATCGCATATACCGGATGAACGTATCGGGTTAGGCGTACTCCCCTCGCTTACCATTCTGGATAACATCGCATTAACGTTCTATAAGAATTTCTCGAACAAGGGATTCATTAAAATCGATAAATTGAAATCTTATGCTGAAACCCTTATCGAAAAGTATAATGTTATCGTTCCCAACATAGAGATTCCAGCAGGTAAACTCTCTGGAGGTAATATAGCGAGGTTAATCTTAGCTAGAGAGCTTTCACTCGATAAGGATCTAGTTATAGCGGTTCACCCAACCTTCGGTTTAGATATTGCTTCGACCAACCGGATTAGAAAGCTTATGCTGGAACTTAGAAAGAAATCGGCTATACTCCTCGTATCTGAGGATTTGGAGGAGATACTCCAACTAAGCGATAGGATCGCCGTCATGTATGGAGGGAGGTTCGTAGACATCATAGAAGCAAGCGAAGCAGATCCTGAGAGGATAGGACTGATGATGAGTGGTGTTATAGGATCATGAAGATCAAATGGGTACCATGTATAAAGGTGGAGAGAAGAGAGGAGCAGAGCTTATTAGTTAGAATAGTTTTTAGAATTTTAGCCGTAATCCTTTCATTTCTATTTTCAGCTGTAATATTCGCTGTTAGCGGTATAGATCCATGGTATGCTTATATGCTCATATTCACAAGATCCTTTACATATACAGGGTTAACGGAGATAGCGACTAAGCTGATTCCTATACTAATCTGCACGGTAGGTCTTACGGTAGCATTTAAGACAGGTATCTGGAATATAGGTGCCGAAGGGCAACTACTCTTAGGGGCGGTGGGGGCGACTTGGATCGCTCTATTTGTGAATATATACGAGCCGCTTCGCCTGCCTGTAGCTTTGATGGTAGGTATGGTATTCGGAGCTTTATGGGCGCTCATCCCCATACTATTGAAGATTAAGTTGAACGTGAACGAGATAGTTTCGACGCTTATGATGAATTACATAGCTAGCGGGATAGTAGACTATCTAGTTTACGGGCCGTGGAGGGGTGCTCGTGAGTGGGGATTCCCGTATACAGATAAATTCCCGGCTACGGCGTGTTTCCCCATCATACCGGGTACGAGGATACATTGGCCTACACTTCTACTCGGTATACTTTCATCCATAACGGTATACATACTGCTTTCTAAGACTACCCTAGGTTTCGAGATGAGAGTATGTAGTCAAGGTAAGAAGGTTGCAGACTACCTCGGCGTACCATATAGTAGCAGGCTGATAATAGCTATGGTTATAAGCGGAGGGTTAGCGGGTTTAGCCGGTGTAGGTGAGGTATGCGGCGTACATAGACGTTTAAGGTATGCATCCTCGATATCCTCCGGGTACGGATATACGGCGATAATAGGAGCGTGGCTTGGAGGGTTGAATCCTATCGGCTCCATTCCATCCACATTCCTACTCGCATTCCTACTAACCGGTAGGGATATAATCCAAGTATCCCTAGGCCTCCCATTCGCGACTTCAAACATATTTAACGGATCCATACTTTTATCGATACTTATAGTCGAAGCTTTAGGAAGATACCGTGTCAAGGTGGGGTAGATGGAGTATATAACAGAGTTCATCTCCATGATGATAAACGCTAGTACATCCATCCTACTAGCTGCTTTAGGTGAGATATATGCTGAACGTTCAGGTGTGTTAAACCTAGGTGTAGAGGGTATGATGGCTGTAGGCGCTGCTGTAGCCTTCTATACAACCTTATCGACCGGGAGCCTCATCATAGGATTACTCTCAGCTTGTATATCCGGTATACTGTTATCCCTCATACATGGATTCGTCTCGATAACCATGAGATCTAACCAGGTAATATCCGGTTTAGCTCTATCCATGGTAGGTCTCGGTATAAGCTCCCTTATAGGTAGAAACCTCGTAGGAACCCCTCTACGTAGCTCCCTAAGAACCATAAACATAGCTATGCTATCCGATATACCTATCATAGGGGCATTCTTCAGACAGAATGCGTTAACATTCTTCTCATACATACTCACCGCTATCTTATGGTACATACTTTTTAAGACTAAGATAGGCATAGCTATAAGGATGGTGGGTGATAATCCTAGATCAGCTGACTCGCTAGGTATAAACATACATCTCGTCAGGTATGGATGCACTTTACTCGGAGGAGCTTTAGCAGGTTTAGCCGGAGCATACTTAAGCGTAGCATATACGCCTACGTGGATAGAGGGTATGACTGCTGGTCAGGGATGGATTGCTCTCGCTCTTACAGTATTTTCAGCTTGGAACCCATCCTACGCTCTGATAGGATCCTATCTATTCGGCGGGATAAGGATACTACAATTCAGATTACAACCGTTAGGCTTCTCCCCCCCGCTTCTATCCACCCTACCATACATATTCACGATAGTAGCGCTAGCATTACTTAATATCGAGAGGATTAGACGGAGGATAGGAGCTCCTCGATCCCTCGGTAAACCGTACCATAGGGAAGAAATTTAGATGCAAGCTACCCTTAAGATCATCCCATCAGTTTCGATAGGATCTCGATTAACTTCTTCTTACTGGATTCGAATAGTAATTCGCTTTCAGTAGCCTCCACTATTCTTCTAGCTATATCGATTTTATGTCTCAGTCTACCGGATAAAGCTGGTGGCCCCTCTACCAGGAATAATTCCTCGTATATCCACTTCATAGTTCTAAGATAATCCTCAGCTACTGTGATATCCCCCCTCCTCAGATACTCCAGCACACCTCGTCTAAGCTCACCCACTAGGTCTGCTAAACCTAGCATATAGGTAGATGGACTTATACCAAGTTCGCTGGGAAGTTTAGGCTTAACACTATCTACACAGCATAAGTAAAGGTACGCTTCCACATATTCTTGGCAAGCTGTTTTATAGGATTCCACCCCGATTGCCTCGGGATGCGATAATACTAAACTCCTGAGAACATTCAATCTATCCTCAGCTTCCCGTAGATTCATGTAAGCTTTCTCCAATTCCCCTCTATGGCAGTTGAGTATAGATAGCTTGGAATATCTTACCACATCTCTATAGAGCGATCTGATCTTCTCATCCAACTCTAACTCTCCGTTCAGCTCGATCTTCGTTTTCTCGAATACCTCGGTCAGAATATCACGATTTAATACCATATCAGATCTAGCTGAGAACTCCTCAGCTAACGATAATAAGTCTAACTATTCCCCCACTCGATAGCTTATTTACCGAGTAAAGCTACACGGCTAGGTTTAAATATATCTATAAACCTGTATCCAGCTGCTCTAGCTAGCTTATCCGCGAAGCCTATAACATCATCTAACGTAGGCATCGCATCCCTAGTTAACCTCCTAGTAGACTCCCCGACCCACATATAAGCTTTCGGCTCTATGAAATCCGGATTAGCCTTCTCTATAAGCTTCGCATAGCCATCTATATTATCCATATTCCATCCTTTAACCAAGGTTATCCTTATAACCCTTCGTGAATTCACGAAGGTTGAGAATAATTCTAAACTCCTAAGCACTCTACTCCATCCATCAGGTATTAACGGAGTTTCAAGCCTTCTAAACGTATCTTCATCCGGACTACATAAGCTTATGTAGAGGTTTGTCGGATGCGATGATAGCCGCTGAAGCTCCTCAGGCACCGTCCCTTTAGTTACAAGGAAACTCGTCATGTTCCTACGCTTTGTTAGCTCTATGAAGTCCGATAGGTATGGGTATAGAAGGCTTTCACCTATAAGGCTTATCGCTACATTTGTAGGATTAAAAGCCTCCTCAAGCATGGATCTATCGACTCTAGGATTACCCTTGAAGCCTATAAGTAAGCTCCTCTGAGCCTCCACCATCTCATCTAGAAGTATTTCAGGCTCATCCCATTTAACATCATCTCCCGGTAACACCCTCATACCTTTAAAACTTCTCCAGCAGTACAGGCATCTATTCAAGCACCAGTAGAGAGCTGTAGTGCATTGTAGGCATCTATGGCTTTGAATACCGTACCACTTCTGCTTAAAGCAGTATCTTCTAGATCTTAACGCTTCTCTAGTCCATTCACAGATCTTAACAGCACTATGTCTATACGATCCTACGATCCTGTAACCTTGACGATGGTATATTCCTTCTAATTCTTTGAGCTTGTCCATCCAGTCTTCCATAAAGGGTCTCCATCCTAATAGTAAATAGACCAGATATACTCTGAAGTAAATGTTTCTCGAAGAGAGAGCACGTTAACTAGATGTATAGTGTATAGCTTATAGCTCACATAGCCGCTCTATATAATCGAGCGGTATGAAGATAGTCTATGGCGATATCCTGGAAGGTGGGGGGCAGATACTGAGATTTACTCTACCGATCGCAGCCGTAACAGGTACGCCTGTTAAGGTAGTTAGGATAAGAGCTAAAAGGCCCAATCCAGGTCTTAGAAGACAGCATATGATCTCGGTGGAGTCTGTAGCTAAACTATCTAACGCTAAGGTGGAGGGGTTAAGATTAGGCTCCCAGGAGATAACGTTCATACCAGGATCGCTTAGAGGCGGGAGGTACAGCTTCGACATAGGTACGGCTGGAAGCGCCACCCTAGTTTTACAAGCCCTCCTACCTCTGATGGCTTTTACGTATGATCATGTAGAGGTTACCATAACCGGTGGGACGAATAACCCTATGGCTCCTCCGATAGATTACCTAGAGAGAATACTGCTACCTATCCTTAGGATTATGGGTTTTGATCCGCGTATAGAGTTATTACGTAGAGGATTCTATCCTCTAGGTGGAGGTATAGTTAGAGTAAGTTCTACACCTATAAGTGGCGTACTGAAACCCATTCGTATCGTAGAGTTCGGCTATGTTAAGCGTATAGCTGGAATAGCTTATAGCTCGCGGCTCCCCTCACATGTAGTAGATCGCATGGTATCTACCGTTGAAAGCATATTATCGAAGAAAGGCTATGACATCGTATTGGAGAAGGAGATTCTTCAGCCCCCTCATCCTAGATGCGCGGTTAGTCCTGGATGCGGTATACTACTATACGCAGAATTATCTTCCGGTGCAAGGATAGCTTCAGATAGGTTAGGGGTTAAGGGTAGACCTGCAGAAGAGATAGCTAAGGAAGTCGTGAGAGATCTAGAGGCACAGATAGAAGTCGGGTATCCTGTGGATAGGCATTTAGCAGATCAGCTCATAATATGGATGGCTCTAGCTGACGGGGAATCCAGCATAGCTACCACCGAACTAACCCTTCATACGATCACATGTATAGAGCTTGCCAAGCAATTGCTGAATATAGAATTCGAGGTGGATGGAGGAGAGGGGAAACCCTCCAGGATAACCTGTAAAGGTGTAGGTTTAAAGATGGAGAGGTAATTCGCCTAAGATATTTAATCATCAAGCTTTCTCTATACGTAGCCTCTCCCCATCTTCAACCCTACGGAATATCTTAGGATCTCCTATAATTCTAGCGAATACATTCACCGGGCTATAGGCTCTAGGCTTATTCCCCCTACTCACCGGGGTTAACCCGAAGAATATACATACAGCTCTACCTGGAGGCCAGAAAGCTACATCGCCTATCTCCACCTCCTGTAGCGGGTTTTCTAATTCGATATTTAACCCGACGTCGAAGTATATTTCATCACCCCATCTCCGGGCTATACCTTCGAGTGGTAGCGATTTCCATACAACTTCGCAGGTCTTAGGGTTTAGATCATCTCTAAGTTCAGCGTAGACTTCGCCTATACTTTTGGACAGGATCTTTATCTGCTTAGACATACTGCAATTCATCTATGTATAAGTTTACTGATATAACGTTTTAGTTTCTCACCGCCTTAGTATCGTTCAACCCATCTACTTATACCCTTATATACTCTTACCCTGAAGACTCTTTACGTCATGTTGAGAAGCGATACCGTTAAGCTAGGTGTGGAGAGGGCTCATCATCGTGCTCTACTGAGAGCCCTAGGATTAGGATCAGAGGATTTCAGTAAACCGTTCATCGGAATAGCGTGCAGTCATACCGATCTAGTTCCAGGTCACATGCATTTAGATAGATTGGCTGAAGCGGTTAAAGAGGGTATAAGGGAAGCTGGCGGCGTCCCGTTCGTATTCAATACGATAGCCATCTGTGATGGTATAGCTATGGGTCATATAGGTATGCATTTCAGTTTACCCTCTAGGGATTGGATAGCTGATACCATAGAATTGATGGTGGAAGCTCATAGGCTCGATGGGTTAGTAGCTATAGCTAGTTGTGATAAAATCCTGCCGGGTATGATGATGGCTATAGCTAGACTTAACATTCCAAGTATAGTTATCACTGGGGGACCTATGCTATCAGGATCTTTCTATGGTAGAACCCATCTAGGTATATCGTCAGCCGCCGAAGCTGTAGGTTTGTATAAACGTGCAATCATATCAGAAGAAGAATATAGGATGGTAGAGGAATATTCATGCCCCACGTGCGGTTCTTGCAACGGTTTATTCACAGCCAATACTATGGCCTGTTTAGCCGAAGCATTAGGATTAGCTCTACCTTATACCGCTACCATACCTGCGGTATATAGCAGAAGGCTTGCTTTAGCTAGGGAGGCGGGACGTAGGGTAGTTGAGCTTATACGCGAGGATTTAAAGCCGTTAGATATCCTCTCGTGGAAGTCGTTTCATAATGCTATAGTAGTCGATATGGCTTTAGGCGGATCGACGAATACAGTTCTGCATATACCTGCTATAGCTAGAGAATGCGGTGTGGAGATACCGCTAGATTTATTCGATCAGATTAGCCGTAGAGTTCCGCATATATGTAATCTCATAGGCTTAGGCGGGAGGTATGATATGCTAGACTTCCATTTAGCTGGTGGTATTCCAGCGCTCCTCGCAGAACTCAGGGATCTACTATACCTAGACGCGATAACTGTTACAGGTAGAACAATAGGTGAAAATATACGTGAAGCTAAAGTACTGGATAGACGGGTTATATACCCTATAGATTCACCTATACATCCTGAAGGTGGAATAGCTATACTTAGAGGAAGCTTGGCACCGGATGGAGCTGTAGTAAAGACTGCGGGTATACCATCTACCATGTTAAACTTCAGAGGTTATGCTAAAGTATGCGACTCAGAGGAGGAAGCTTTGAAAATAGTGATGGAAGGTACTTTGAAGGATTACGATATACTAGTGGTAAGATATGAAGGACCGATAGGTGGACCAGGTATGCCTGAAATGTTGCAGATAACGGCCACTATTACCGGGATGGGGTTAAGCGATAAGGTAGGCTTAATAACCGATGGAAGATTTTCCGGAGCGACACGTGGATTATGTATAGGGCATATATCGCCTGAAGCCGCTCTCGGCGGTCCTATAGCTTTAGTCGAGGATGGCGATGTTATCAATATAGACGTAAGAAACAGGAGGCTTGAACTAGAGGTATCTAAGGAAGAATTGGGTAGAAGGAGGGAGGGATGGAAGCCTAGACATAAACCGATTAAAGGTATCCTTCTAAGATATGTAAAGCTTCTCAGATCATAGAGGGGGTTAGAATATCGTTTCAGATTGATACTTCAGTCAGCCACTTCATGTAGCTAGGTAATTTCCCCCTTACAGCTTCTTCGAACATACATCTTATACGTTTTGTTATCGGTCCCTCCTCTCCATCCCCAATCTTCCTTCCATCTATCTCTAGTATAGGTGTTATCTCCGCGGCTGTACCCGTGAAGAATGCTTCATCGCAGGTATATAGTTCAACCCTAGCTATAGGTCTCTCGTAAACTTCGTAGCCTAGATCAGACGCTATCTCTATGATAGAAGCCCTAGTTATACCTTCAAGTATATCCGAATATATGGGTGGAGTATAGAGTTTCCCATCCTTAACTATGAAGAGGTTTTCCCCACTCCCCTCAGATACGTATCCCTTATCGTCTAGCAGTATAGCTTCATCGTATCCTGATTTTAACGCTTCGATCTTCGCTAAAACAGAGTTTATATAGTTCCCGCAAGCTTTAGCCTGAGGGGGTAAGGAGTATCCAGGTATTCTACGCCATGAGGATACGCAGCATCTCACGCCGCCGCTTGATAGATACTTGCCGAACGGAAATACGGCGATAGCCACCTGGATAGGGTTATTGAGCGGGTTTAAACCTATATATCCATATCCGCGGAATACTATGGGCCTTATATAGCAATCCTCTCTTACATCGTTTACTCTGATCAGCTCTATTACGATCCTACAGATTTCTTCGATAGTATACGGTATATCCATGAAGTATATCTTAGCTGATTTGAATAATCTTTCTATGTGCTCCTTAAGCCTGAACACATATATTTTTCCATCAGACATGTATGCTCTTATACCTTCGAATACACCTGTACCATAGTGTAACGCATGTGTGAGTACATGTATCTTAGCTTCATCCCAAGGTTTAAACTCCCCATCAATCCATATCCAGCTCGTCTTCTTCAGTGCAGCCATCTTACCTCCTCCATAAGCCAAGACTATACCTGCATCTTTAACTCCTTCACTAGATTCTCTACACGGAAGTACCTGTAGGCTTCCTCATCTGTGTTGAAACAGAAGTGTATCTTCTGATAATTCTCGGTGAGTAGCTCTGTTGAATACCTTACCTCAGAGGGGCTCTTCCTATTAAGCACGACGTCTGCTATAAGGCGAGCTATTTCATCCATGCAATCCTCCCTCATACCCAGCCTCGTGACTTCCTGCACTCCAAGCCTTATACCTGAAGCCTCCTCTTCATCCCCATCCCAGGGCATAGGCATAGGGTTGACTATGATATTCGCCTCCTCAAGCTTATTACTTATACCGTTCGCTCGACCCTTCCCCACATCGATTATTACCTGATGCGATTCTGTAAACCCTTTATCTGGGCATAAAACTCTAATACCCTCATTATACAGCATCTCGGCAAGCCTCTTAGCATTTGCTATAACTTGATCTGCATAAGAGGTGCCGAAGGCCTGCATCTCACAGGTTGCTGCAGCTAGAGCTGCTACGCGATTTATATGATGATTATTAACAAGCTGCCATGCTGAATGATCGATAGCTTCACCGTAATCTCTCCTACAAAGTATTATACCTCCCTGAGGGCCGAAAAACGTTTTATGCGTACTACCCGTAACTACATCTGTCCCCTCCCTTAATGGATCCTGAAACCTCCCCCCAGCTATCAGACCGAGTACGTGTGCTCCATCATATGCTAATATGCATTCCTCCTCTTTAGCTGTCGTTGCTAATTCCCGTATCGGGTGTGGGAACAATATATCAGAAGCACCTAGCAGTATTATCCTAGGCTTAATCCTCCTAATCAGCTTCTCCGCTCCATCCACATCTATATTGTATGCTTCTTGATCGAATGGTAGAGGTATCATTGATACGCCGTGTACTAGGCTGCATTCCCTGAAGCTGCTATGTCCTCCATCCATTACGGATAATGCCATTATAGAATCTCCAGGTTTAGTTAAAGCGTTCACCATTATCAAATTGGCTAGGGTGCCGCTTATCGGTATATAGTTTACATGCTCTGCTCTGAATAGCGATCTTAGAAGATATCCTGTTAACGCCTCTATCAGATCTACGTATCTACATCCTCTATATATCCTCGTATATAGGAAGCCTATAGCGTATCTATGCCCTAGATCGGTGGATAGAAGTTTTCTAACCAGCGGACTGGCTATATTCTCACTAGCTATCAGATTTATACACCTAGACCTATAGGAGTGATGCTCTTCTACGTATGACAATAGATCCATCAATGCTCTTAAATGGTGCAAAGACAACACCCCAGGGGTCTATCTAGCACGGAGTCTCTTCTAGGTATTCTGAAAGAATTTAAGCTTTCCGTATCTTTACAGCATAGATATCGATCTACTACGAACCAATCCATAGAGGTTTTGCATAGCTTAATCCTCCATACCCTATTGATTATCAATACGTAAAATATCGAGTTCCTATAGGTCGATATGTTATACGTATCGTAATATCGCCTTATATCTGGGAGCAGATCTTCTATAGGAAGGTAGCGATTTGAAGAACGGTAGTATACGGCTGGATCTTATAGGTCAAATCTGGGAAAACTACTTAAAATATCTTGAGAAGAGCCCGTACTCTATCTCGAAGTTTGTACGTAGTCTATTGCCACGATTTCCTATCGGTAGCGTAGAGTACGTGAGAATCGAGCGTCTATCATATACTTTATGGGAGTTCCAAGAGAAGATTCTAAAGCAGATTGAAGGTGATACTCTCATAGTAGGTCTACCTACTGGTTTAGGGAAAACGTATATAGCTGGCGCCGCTCTCCGTAAGATGAGTTTAGAGAAGCCTATAAGAGTATTATTCCTCGTCCCATCGGTTCCGCTTGGTGTTCAGCAAACGCTATTCGCAAGAGAGAAGCTTAATGTAGGCGCATACTTCATATCTGGGGAACTACCTAAAGATAGGAGGGCTAAACTTAGAGTGTGGAATGCAGGCTTCGTCGTGTGTACGCCGCAAACATTCTTCAACGATGTACTATCAGATTACCGTGAATTACTGATCGCGGCTAGAAGCGTAGACGATCCTATTCAGTTCTTAAAGGATAATGGGTTGAAGGATTTCCCCTACAACGTGGTCGTGGCAGATGAATGCCAGAGGTATGTAGGGTTAACCGATGGCTATTCTATACTTCTAGCAGCTAAAACATCTGGTAGCAGGATACTAGCTCTAAGCGCTACACCTCTACTGCACGATGCTAGAAGGTATAGCGAGCTTAGGAAGATCTTTGATAGTATAAGGATATTTACCGTAGAAGATTCGGAGGTGAGAGGTTCTATACCTAAGAGAGTTTTGAAGATAGTGGAGGTAGAATTACCGCCTAAAGTTAAGCTACTCTACGATATCTTGATAAGAATCTCCGATAATATCCTACGCGAGATACAAGCATCGTATGGAGATGCTCATGAGTATATGAGATGCGAGGAGCATGAAGAGTGTAGGAGGGTTAAATCTCTTAAGATACTTGCATTCAGGCTTGTAGAGGATGGAGCTAGCAGCATCGTAAATTATCAGACATGGCGTCTACCCGAGGTTAAGAGGAAATATCCGAATATCGATATCTCCCCGTATAGACTGTTCCTAGAAATCTTAAAGGAAACACCTAACCATAAGCTTGAAACGCTTCTAACGATACTATCCAAGGATCGGTATGAGAAGGCTATAGTATTCGTAGAATCCATAGAGGCTGCTAGACAGATAGGTGCTGTACTTCAGGATATCTATGGCGTGGATCACGTAGCGATTCTAGTTGGTAAGGAGATGATGGATCTTGCACAGCAAACAGCAGCTCTACTACATTTCAAGGATAGAGCTAAGATACTTGTAGCGACATCTGTAGCTGAAGAGGGATTAGATATACCTTCAGCCGATCTAGAGATATGGGTGGATCCGCCATCCAATCCTAGAAAGTGGGTTCAAAGGTTTGGACGTATACTCAGGCAGCCCGGAGGTAAGAAAGAAGCTGTAACGTACACTATAATCTCATGCGATACACATGAGAGGAGTAAGTTGAGATCCGTATCGAGAAAAGCTGCGAGGTACTATGGATTCACACAGATGATAGTGGAGGAAGATTTGGATAAGCAGAGGTATTTAACGAACTTATTATACAGAGATAATTTGGAGTCTGAGGGTTGAGTTTAAGGTTAAGCCTTAAGGTGTATCCTCAACTGGAGGATGAAGATTTCAGGATTCTATCAGCTATAGAGCTAGGTATGTCTAGTCATGCTTACACGCCCATAGACTATATAGTTAGACTTAGCGGTTTACATGAGAAGGAAGTATCCTATAGACTGCGTAGACTGAATAAACTTAAACTGCTCCTATCTAATCCTTCCCCTAAACCTAGTTTCGCTATAAATTCTATGGCGTACGATTGTCTTGCTCTGCGTTCGCTAGTTAAATCCGGGGTTATCGAAGCTATAAGCCATCCTCTAGCCGAGGGGAAGGAGTCAGATGTATACCTAGGGTTAGCATCAGATGGAGCGAAGATAGTTCTCAAATTCCTACGTATAGGTCGTACAAGCTTTAGGCAGACCAGAAAATTAAGGGGATATATCGAGCAGAGAGATCATATCTCATGGCTATATCAATGTAGATTAGCTGCGCATAGGGAGTATGAAGCTCTATCTAGCTTATACAAACTCGGTGTTAAGGTGCCTAAACCTATAGCCTGTAATCGTCATACCCTAATATCCAGCTTCTTCGACGGGGTTGAGCTTGCGTTCTGTAAGGATATAAAGTATCCTAGAAGGATATTGAATGATATCCTCTACGAGGCTAGAAGAGTATACGTAGAAGCATCTATAATCCATTGTGATTTGAACGAATATAATATTCTCGTATCATCTGAAGGCGATATATGCTTGATAGATTGGCCTCAATATATAACATCTAACCATCCGGGAGCGGTAGACTATCTTAAGAGGGATGTAAGAAATATCCTACACTTCTTCGAGAGAAAATATGATCTAAAGATAGATATCGATAAAGCGGTAAACTATGTTATAGGATTATCTCCTACGCTATAGGATATTTACCCTCGGCTAATTCTATGCAGAATTTATCTATATTCTCTAATTCCTTTGCAACACAGTCCTCAACATCTTCCTCGATCCCCGTTATATCGAATCCTTCATCGGTAATCAACTGGACGGCGGCTATCTTAGGCTCATTTATAGGCTCCCCTATCTGACTTAAAAGCCAAACATACACCTCTTGCAGACCACTTATACTCGTATAGATCCTATTAGCTATCTTATGTGTGAGTACATTGTATATCTTACCTATATGAGAGACAGGATTCTTACCGGCTGCAGCTTCAGAGCTTATAGGTCTATTGAGAGGTATAACCCCGTTCACCCTATTCCCTCTCCCTACCTGTCCTGAATCCGCGCTATCCGCAGATGTACCCAGAACAGTTAGGTATAATCCATCTATCCCCCTACCCATCCTATCGAGAGTATTTAATCTAACCTCGAGCCTATCAAAATACCCTTTAGAAGAGAGGAACTCCCTTAGCTCTTCTAGAACTTCCTCTTTCCTCTTAAAATACGTATACTCAGAATCTATGAATCTATCTACAAAGGCCATCGATACCGTGAGATCTAGCTTATCCCTATATCTTAACCCCATCACCTTAATGTCTTCCCCTGTTTCAGGATGCTCCTCCTTAAACTTCGGAGAGTTTAGAAACCTTTCAACCTCATAAACTACCCGTTCAACCCTACTCATAGGAGCATAGCCTACCGCCGCTGACGTATCGTTAGCTTCTAGGTATCTTCCCCCCCTAGCGAATATATCTCTTAAAGCTTGTGATCCAGGTTTAATTTCCACTTGGTATACTATATGAACATCTGGATCTATAAACCTCATATTACGTTTAAACCATTCCTTAGCAGCGGAGATAGCTATCTCATCTACCGGTATAACTTCCTCCTCGACGTTCCAGGTAGCTCTATCGCCGAATATCAGCTTCATAGGCTTTTTAATAAAGCCACCGCCAAACCTATTTTCCGCTTCACCTGCAGCTAACAGACCTTTATCAACATTATGATGGAGTATCTGCCCGTACCTCTTAATATATTCAGAACTAAGTTTAATCGATACGCTATCCATTATAGCGTCACATATATAGTCCGGGTGGCCTAAGCCTTTGAGGGCTGCCTAGCCTCATAAGCTAGGCAACTTTCCTCTCGACTATCTCCACTCCTCTTTTCTCTATAGGCTCCCCCCTCAACCTCTCTACGACTATTCTAGGCACAGCACTCATCCAGCCTCCATAGGTGGACACAAGTAATATATCTTTTCAAGTAATATATCTTTTAAAGCTTAAATGCATTACTCTATATCATACGATCCTGCCGTAGCAGCTATGCTTCAAACGATATGTAGAGTATATTACTTCCTCTTATGAAGATCCTACCGTAATTAACCCTCGGCTCCCCATCCCTATACTCCTCAGCGTCATCCAATAAGAGGTTCATGTAGGCATCGCATGAGATTACGACACCGGAATATTCAAGGTTATTCTTAAGCTTAATTTTAACACGTGAATTTTTAAGTTTTGAAAGTACGTTCATAGGTTTTACTCCTGAAGCCATACTCTCACCGTTCACACCGCTCACTCTCTAAGTCGATTTCTATCTGATACAAAAACTTAATAAGGTTTCCTTCAATACCGTATACACCTAGCTGCCACTAACTTGGCTTCGAAGGCTTCTCTATAAGCTTCCTTTTGGAGAGGACTTCGCCTCTACGACTGTGTGGAGATCTATACACTGTATCTAATCCCTTCTCGATCTCCCTTGCTTCAGAAGCCTGTTTAGCAGCATAATTCATAAGCTCATGTGCAGCAGCTACTATAGACGTATATTCAGTCCATTCTTCTATCTTGAAGCATCCTTCAACCGTCAGATCGGCAACCTTAGTAGCAGCCTCGTATGCGGCTATAGCTTTAACTCGAGCATACGGATTAGCGAATTGAGCTGCTTCAACCGCTACCCCCTTATCCACTATAACCCTAGGTAGCTTCAACTCTTCGCCCCTCTTTAAAGCATCTATCACTCTATCTAGCTCTAACTGTATAACTCTGAACGCACCTGTAATCGCTAGAACTTTTATGAGGTCAGCGTTATAGATAGCCATCTCGGTAGGATCTAGAAATTCTCTCCTAGCACCTATCATGGAATCTCCAAGAACTATTATATATCCATACCCGCTCTCCTCAAGTTCCTTCACTATCCTCCTAGAAGGAGCATCCGATACTACGATCGTAGGTATGCCCGCATTTTTAAGTAACGTTCTCATCTTCCTAGGTCCAGGTAAACCAGCATTAGGGCTTACAGCTACCGCTAAATCTGGTTTAAACCCTATCAGAGCTTTAGCAACATCTTCCGCATCAGTTTCCCCCATCTTAGCACCTGAGGAAACAACTCTAACGCTTAGATCCTCCCTATCAGCTCTCTCATCGAGTAGATACTCTATCAAGGGTGATGAGGCTATACAGCCAAGCTTACCAAAACCTACCTGAATAACCTCCTTCATATCCACCCACCTATGCTACCCTACATCCACCTATATAGAACTTTCTTCATATGAAATGTATGAGATACATCCCTGTTCCTCATTTAACACCGTTCTATACTTTCCAAATCTAACCCTTTACACGGTAGATTGTGAAAGAGACTTTAATCCTATATATTATGGTGATGATAAACCATCACAACCTAGTTCTAAAAGTTCGGATATAAATATCTCAGCTGAGAGGACGTTTACATCACCACCGATTGGATGAGTAGTTGGTTATGATCGCAAAATATAAGATATAAGAGAGGCTGTGGAAAAATGCGAGAACCATTCCTATAAAAACCTAGGATGCGATCCTTATACCTCCTCTCTTTCCAAGCAGCTCCACTTCATATTTTTACATTTACAGCATAAAATAATGGTTCTAAACTAATTTTATTAAATTTATAATTAAATCTAAAATTTAGATTTGTAGCATATATGCTAATTAGTTAATTAAGCAATACTCGATGCTCAGATTTCTATGTAGATGAATATAATTAACTTTCATAACCTCCATTAGTGGAGGGATAGCATACCCATTAAGTATTCGACTTGGAAATACAGGTGGACCGAGTTCGTATGCAATTAAATCTTTAAGTGAATCAGCTTCGAATTCGTAGCATAGCTAGGCGTATTCTCTCAGTTTATACCGACTGTTTTAGTTCAGGCTTAGCTTTCAGAGTTTATCTCGTAATATTTGAGAAGTTCTTCAAACTCGTTACATGGATCTAAAAATATACTTGCAGTATTGTTGATTTCGAAATGTGTAGTAAACTAGCATCTAAGCATCCTCAATAAGTTCCACGGCAGAACTCATAGGGTTTACCGTGAACCCCTTCAACTACAACCCACAATCCATAATCCGAGCGACCAGCCGCCAATGCATCCTCAATGACCTACGGATCACCCCCTACTTTTACCAAGACGATAAATTACAGGATAGGACCAACATTACCATTCAATCCTGTATATCTAAGGCTTTCAGTAATTTTCCTCACATTTTAAATAGAACTTGCAATTTTCAGGGTTCACGATAACAGACATATAATTGACCTATTTGAACATTATCATTTAAAGGTAATATTTTATCTTTTGTTCCAGTATCAGCTTAGGGATTGCACCTGCTATTCTATCTATAAGCTTACCATTTTTGAAAAACAGAAGCGTAGGTATACTCATTATCCTATAACGCATGGCGATAAGCGGGTTTTCATCAACATTCAGTTTTCCAAACAATACTTTTCCAGCATATTGTCTCGCTAACTCCTCTATAATGGGAGCAATCATCTGGCATGGACCGCACCAAGGAGCCCAGCAATCGATAATCACAAAATGGTTATTTTGGATTGTTTCATCAAACGTTTTATCCGTTACTTCAACAGGCTTATCGGATATGACCTTTTTCTTCTCCTGAACTCCGATCTTCCCCATCATTTCACGCATCTTCTTAAGTTTAATTCTATATAATTCATTATTTTCATCATTTTCCATTTAATCACCCCTCATACATTGCTTCTTTTCCCTCTATCTCCCAGGTTTACGCAAACGCCACCTAAAAAATTATGTGGGCCGGGCCGGATTCGAACCGGCGGCCTTCCGCGCGTCAGGCGGACGTCCTAACCGGGCTGGACGACCGGCCCTTCTTATCCCCCAACTTTTATTCATGTTTAAGGCTTCCCTTTTAAAGCTTCTCTCAAGAGGGGGGCTACAGATATCTTTGTAGTTACCGCCGGAACTGAATCTGTACTTGCCACTTCATCTACGCCGGCT
>Ga0272445_1000838_pt1 | contig 26335 bp, 12 predicted proteins | sample YNPCB0031_FD_194404 | JGI IMG/M metagenome (GOLD analysis project Ga0272445, IMG submission 194404) | Hot spring sediment microbial communities from Yellowstone National Park, WY, United States - YNP-CB-003-1 | ecosystem: Environmental > Aquatic > Thermal springs > Hot (42-90C) > Sediment... | reverse complement strand
GATATTTGGGAGTGGGCTTCAAGTCTGCGTTTCTTATTTCAGACAAAGTCCAAGTTTACTCATGGCCCTACAGTTTTAAATTTGACAAAAATGCGTGGAACAACCCTGAAACAACACCATGGCAAATCATCCCGATCTGGATAGAAGATTACCCGAAAGAGCTACTGGAATGGAAAACTGCGTTCATTCTTAACGTTCAGCCACAACACATAGAACCGATTGTGAGGGAGCTCGAATCATTAACTTCAAGGGTCTTGCTGTTTACTCATAACCTGAATGAGATAAGCCTGAAGTGGGACGGAAAGTCACGATCGTTTTCGAAGAGTTACACGGTCATGAAGGAAGACGGTAACCGGCAAATTTTGCGGATTGATATAGAGGAGGTACAAAATAATTATGCGGAGCGTACCTCTTGGGTTGTCTTCCGCTCGGTAGTTGAGGTCCCCGAAGAGATCTCCAAGGATCCCATAACAATAAAGTGGAAGAGGGGAAGTGTAAGGAGGCGCGAAATAGCAGTCGCCTTCAGGCTAGATGAGTTGGGCGATCTCTCTCCAAAAGCTGGAACCGTGAAGTTTGGTCTATTTAGTTACCTTCCACTGAGAGAAGAGGTCTACAACCTTCCATTCATAATTCATGGCGATTTTCTGACCGGTGTAGGCAGAGAGACTATGAACAGGGATGCTAAATGGAACATTTGGCTCTTGGAGGAAGTTCGGAAATTCATCATGGAGTATGTAATTCCCACGTTTAAGAGTCATCAGGTTTGGAAGTTTTCATACACGCGCGTATTATATGGTAACGCCCCCCACATCATAGATGACTATCTAGCTGAACCATTACGCAAGGAGTTGCTTACTGGCGAACATGTGCTAGACATTAAAGAGGAGTTCGTCAAAGCTGGAGATGCAATTGCCGTTAGCGAAGACCTAATAAACTTATTAGGAGCAGACCTCATCCAGAACCTTACGAATAAACATATCTTACATCATAGAACTAAATTGTGTAGTGAGCTTGAAAACAAAATTGTCCGTTATACCAAATCTTACGAATTTGGAGTTCGTGATTATGAAAATTATAGTAAGGTGGTTCAGTTTGTTGAGGATTACGCCTGGTTTAATAAACTACAGAACATTTTTAAAGAGAGTTGGATGGAACAATACAAAAAGTTATTAAATTCATTATCTGATGAGTGGCTTGGTTACTCAATATCAACACAAAAAAGGAAACTAGAAAAATATAGGCTGGCTATAAATGCTTTAGGAGTATTATCATCTGATGGAGAACGTTGCACTTACGATCAAATTGTTCTTGCGAGTGATGAGCTAGAAAAGGAAGCCGAAGAGAGACTTCCTGGAAGATTCAAATTCTTGCACCCAGAGTTAAGGACTGAAAAAATTATAAGTTTTTTAGAGTCTTTAGGAACCAAACGGTTGACAAAAGAGGATATAGAAAAAGAATATAGAAACGAAAGGCTTCCCGAGCTTATAAAAAAGCTCTCGGACGATTCAACAAGCGATGAGGAGCGAATCGAAATCGTGAAAGAGTTGTTCAACATGTGGCGCAAAGGATATGTTAAGTCGGAACAGCTCAAGGGCATACCTGTTAAGACGAAATCAGGTAAATGGATGAAACCAGAGAGCGTCGCTTTTTCCGACGAGTATCAGGCAGGCTATCAATTGGAAAAACTCACCAATAAAGGATATTTTGATGGAAGGCTAGAATTCTTGGATACAGTCTTCATAAAGGACGCTAGGGTGGACGAAATCATTGTATGGAGGAAATTCTTTGAAGAGATAGGGGTCGGCAAAGACCTGAACCAGAATTTGAGTAATATTGCACAACGTGTCGGCATTCTCGTGTCTCTTCGTTACGAGGAACTGCGCGGTTGTAGGGCCGAAGAGCTGACCAAATCTGTCGAAGCTGGAGGAGAAGGCTATGACATCAAATCAGAGACGCAGGACGGATCAAAGATATATATCGAGGTGAAAGCTACAGCAAATAAGGAGAGGGACCTCAATTTTAGAAGGTCGCAGTATTCGCGTTTGATGAATAAGCCGAACCAATACTACGTCTACGTTGTAACTGATGCGCTTCTCGATCCGAAACTTTATGTACTCAATGGTGAGAAACTTCGCGACTTGATCGAAAATAAGCTTCCAACGGAAGTCATCATCAGTAGTTCTGATTGGAAAAGTATTAAGCCGGATCCAGATTGGCGACCTTTCGTCGACACTACTTAGCAATACTTAACATAGCATGATGAAGTGTTGGTTACTCTTACTATTTGTAGCCGGATTGGTTGTCATAGCAGGCTACGCGTTGGTCCAGCCCCTACAAACGCCTCAGCAGGTCACGACAACGTCTACCGCCAATACCGCTAATATCGAGACGCGTGTCCAAGCCGCAGAGCAGACAGCCCAACAGGCAGCAGAGAGGATATTGGTGCTGAACATATCCATGGACAGCGCGGAGTTCGCACCAGGCTCGACAATACACCTCAAAGCAACCGTCATGAACGCGGGAATGGAAGAGGTCCTTCTGGAGTGCTTCGCAGGCCAGCTCTTCGAGGTCGTGATAAGGGACGAGACAGGAACGATCGTTTACGTCCACAGCGACGGGGGATTCCAGAGATATCTTATGATAGCACCGTTACACCTCAGACTCACGCCGGGAGAGAGTCACACGGGAACCATGGATATTCCGCTGGTTTATACCAGGGGAGCTGAGAAGGGAAAGCCGCTACCTCCAGGAAACTACACGCTGACCGTTTACCTGACGGCGGCTGTGCATGGACACCCATATATGACAATCGACGGTGTGAAGGCCTACACGGTCGCGTCGATCGGGATCGCAGTAAGACCCCTATGAGATCCCTTATGCTAAGACCTGCTTTGAAGAGAACAATAGAACAGATCTTCTCGATAGGAGAGTACCTGTGGGATCGAAACAGATTGGAGGAAGAGTCCAGTACGGCATCGATGATGTACAGTATGGCCAAAGAGCTCCCAAAAGACTCAAGTAAAACTTGTCAGTACCCCAAAAAGCCTTAAGTAAAAAATACGGAACTCATTATACGAGGTGAAGCTGCTGATCAGGTATCCCCTGACAATTATGATCGTTCTTTTGCTAACGACGCAGGTAATAATCGGGGCAGGTCTGGGGCAGGCAACCAGCTCGACAGGTGGGCGAGGTTGGCAGGATTTTATCATAATAGGCGATGCCTTTTCTGGTATGCCGTTCTATCCACATATGCTGAGCCAGCTTAAGGAAGAGTATAGGCTCGAGGCACTGCACAACACCGTTGGAGCGTGGATAGACTACAGAGAGTGGATGAGACATCCTGCTGAGTGGGATGTTAACATCGCCCGCCTAATTAGAGAAGCTCATAACGTAGGTCTACCAATAGGGGTGGCATATGGTTATCATGTTGGTGATTCGGTTGATGCGCGATATAATGAGAGCGTAGGGTTCCTCCACTATTACCGTCAACTCATCCCCGATGAGCGGAAGTGGCGTCACCCCAACGGGACAGTGGCTTTAGCCCCGTACAGCGTTGGATCCTCCCGCTCATTCACCGGGGCATATGTAGTACGGATCCTTGGTGACCCAATGGACATAGAACGATTAAAGAGGTTAGACCTTTATTCGACGATGCAGCCGCAGAACCCCTACTGGAAGGAGTTCTTCATAGACTGGGGAAAGAAGGCGATCGACCGTGGTTCAGACTCATTCTTCATCGACAGCCCTGATGGTATATTCACTTTCTTTTGGGGAGGAGGATGGGGTTGTACTGATACTTGGGAAGGTAAAGGTCTGGCAGAATATCTGAGAGCCAAATTAGGCGATTCCACCTTGAGAGCTATGGGTGTGGAGTCCCCAGAAAGCTTTTGCCTCAAGGACTACCTAGTTAAGAAGTATGGTCCTCCAAGAATTTTCTCTAACTACGTCTATTTCCGTGAGAGGTTCAAGACCTCATGGCCTATTGAACATGTTGCCTTCAGCAATGTCGAAAACATACTAAGAGACCCTATATTCAAAGAGGCCCTACTCTACTGGTACAGGTCAGCCATAGAATTCGTCAGGGATGTGGCAGCCCAGTACAAGCTGTACGCATATCAAAGGGGAAGGGACATCGTCCTAACCAGTAATAACTATTTCGCTTGGATACCTCAAATCACGATCGCACCTTACATGGACGCGTTGTACGTGGAGACAAACCAATTTCGTCCTCCGCCCTATGTGACCCGTCCAGCTGTTTGTAAGCTGGGGCAGGCTTCGGTGAACGGTTCGAAGTCCGTATGGATCGGTGAGTGGATTCTGAACTTTGCAAATCCCTACGAGCCATCTCCTCCTCCAAAAGACATTTCTAACTTGGTTAGGTTGAGGGTTGCTGAAGCTTACGCGTCTGGCTGCATAATGCTTGTTCCTTTCGGGACGGGACACCCTAGTGAGGGATGGCCCACGAAGAGGCTTGTTCTGGGCAGCGAAAGGCCCCAAGTAGCAGCTTACTACCGTTTCATCTCTGAAAACCGAGAGCTGTTTAAAGGGGTTAAAACAATGGCTGATGTTGCGTTGCTGGTTTCTGTTCCGACAATGCTATGGAACTTTATACCAGCACTTGGTATAAGAGTTGGTGACATTGATTACCAACAGGAGATATTCGGCTGGGCCAGAGCCCTCGAGTCTATGGGGATTCCCTACGACGTCCTGCTACTCGGAATGGAAGGAATACTTTCAACAGACTCCCATACTAGGCTCAAATCCTACTCCCTAATCATAGCGCCTGAGCTCAGCCACATATCTGATATCCATCTCCAGGCCGTACTCGATTTCTTGAAGGCAGGAGGTAAGCTTATAGTAGATTCCAGCTTTGGCATCTACGACGAGATGCATAATCCAAGATCCTCAGCCAAGCTCTCTGCAATATTTTCGCATCCAAATGTTCTGCGAACAGAGCGGTGGCTTGGTAGAGACTATCAGCTTACGCTGGAAAACTTCACACCTTCACAGCATCTTTTTTCGTTGATGAAGAGTGCTGTAGAAACTTCTCTCACATCCAGGATGGTTATCACAAACGCCTCCCAGAATGTTTACATCAGTGTTCTATCTCAGAGATGGCCTTATGAGAGGTTGGTCGTCCATCTCGTCAACTACGACTACCGCTACGACTCTGAGAAGGACTGGACAATACCGGCCAGCAATATAGGTATAACGCTTAAAATACCTTCAATGTTCAACCCAGCCAATGTTACACTTATTTCACCGGATATTCCAAGCCCTATTCCCCTCACATTCCAGCTTAGTGATGGTTTTGTAAGCTTTACAGTCCCAAGCCTGAAGGTATGGGATATTATAGTTATAGAGGACAGGACAGCTGTCTTGCAACGTGCTCTAGAGAACCTTCAGAACAAGTATAAGGGGCTTCTCCAAGCCTATGAAAGCCTCAACGCATCCCATGCAGAGCTAAGCCAGAGCTATGCGCAGCTCGTTCAAACGCAGCAGAAACTGATAGCTGAGCTACGTGCGAAGACTGAAGCCTACGATAAGCTATCAGAGGAAAATAAAGCAATGAAAGCGGAGCTCGAAAGCCTAAGGAGTAAGCTGGATGAAAACCGGGCCCTCAAGACGGAGCTTGAAGGCTTGAGGGGAAAGTTAGCTGAACTAATGCAACTGTATGAGGAGGCAGCACGTGAAAGGAAGCAGACGTCCGACCTACTGTCGATATACCAGTACACAGCCTACATAATGGCCGCTATAACGGTCTCAAGCATAGTTGCTTTAGCCTATTCTAGAATAAGATTAAGATTTAGGAGGATTGACTAGTGATTGGTGATGCGCGGGCGAGGTTTTGGGGTGTCGATTGTGATGATGTGTTCTAGTAGGGCTGGTGTTGTGTGTAAGGTTTTTGCGATATTTGTTGCCGCTGTCTTGACAGTCCCTATTGGGGTGGGTTCGGCGGTTTATTCTTCCCAAACAGTAGCTCTTATGGCTGGAAGTGGTGTTAGAGATATGTTCAGCTTTGTCTCCGTTTCGTTAAGGGTCTTAGATGCTGATGGGAATCCCATTAATAGGGCGCAGGTTAAGGCCTACTCTGAGGACTGGTTTGCCCGCTATCCAGACAGCATGATGGGGGAGCCCGGGTTTGCGCTCACCGATGAACGTGGGTGGGTGAGTTTTAGGATACCCGTCGGTAACTGGACGTTCTTTGCGAGCGCGGGTGAGGTCTACGAGTCGAGCAGGCCCGGGTTTGGCTACTTCGTTGCATTTCGGGGTAGGGTGTTGGAGGACTCGTCCTTCGTGCTGAGGCCCGATGACGTAATAGACCTCGCCGTAGCTGATGTGAACGGTAGGCCTATAGACGGGCGTGTAAGCGTGATGGTAAGCGACTACACGCCGATTATAGAGGTGCCCAGGTCAGGGGTTACGAGAGGAGGGCGTATACAGATACATGTCAGCCGGGGCTTCCAATACGATATCTTATTTCTGAAAGAGCCGTCCACGGACAAGGTTGGCTACATCATCCACGAGACAATCGGTCAAGCGCGTGTGGTTAGGATCCGTCCTTCAGCCGAGAGCCTAAGCCAGCTAACCTTCAGAATCTACGACAAGCAATACCGAGGAGCGGGCGGGGTCCTAAACCTATTCTACCACAATTTCTCGATCAACGGATGGGCCGCCAACTGGGAGATAAGAGACCTAGATACGTTGCTGGTCACGCCTGGTAAGCTATATGCCTTCTTTATTCTCATAAAAGACGGTTGGCATTTTTCCTTCTATGGGAACGAGTATCTTCTGTCTCCGGGCTTGAGGAGGACGATAAGTTTCGGCGGCCCCCTCACCCCACGGCTATGGGTAAGCGTCCGCGACTGGGACTTCAGGGAGACTGGACCGACCCAGATGTGGCTCCAGATAAGTGATGGTTTTGGAAATGTTTTAAATGACTTCTGGGACCCCCACGGTCGGGAGGACATCCCCATAGACCTCCTTCGAAACGGGGCAGTCATATTCTCTGAAAACTTGGGTGATATGCCTGTGCACAGCGAGACGTGCGCGACGCCATGGATGCAGATACGTATAAACAATGTCTATTCGAAAGAGAGCTCTCCTGAGTACAGGCTTAGGGTTGATTTGGGGCCGTTCGGCTTTTTCCAGCTAACGGGGGTACTGCTATCCAACGAAACATTACTGCCATACAGGTCTAAGGAGACCGAGCACTTCATCCTCCGCTACCCAGCAATGTTTGAGGAAAAATTCACGAAGGCAGCTTCATGGCTGGAGTCCGCCTACAAGGTCTTGAGCACACTTCTTGACGAGACAATAAATGAGAAAACGACTGTCGACTTCCACATATGCTGGGGGTTTTTCGGCGGCCCTAACCATATATGGTTTAACTTTGGTGATGTAGTGTGGGACAACTACAGCCCCAACGACGCGGCTCCAGGCTCACAGGTGGCGAGATTAGGCGGGCTCCTACACGAGCTGGGCCATGTCTTCCAGCTCAGCGATTCAAACGTCAAAAAAGGACGCAACTATTATGAGCCATGGTGGTTTGGCGAACCTTTCGCCTCCGACCTTGCAGGTGATGTTATCTGGGCCCTGTTGGGTGAGAAAGCCGGAATGATGGCTTTCGGTGTGGGCAGCAGGATAAGCTTCGATTTTCTCCTCAAACCGGTGTGGTCGGCAGATTTCCAGCACGTCCCTTATACATATCTGAGAAAACATTACGGCACCAAGATACACCGTGACATGGTAAGACTATGGGCAGGCGTAGATGAAAACCACCTCAAAGAAAGGCTTCTTAGCAAAGGGTTTTCAGTAAACGAGACCCATGTAGCTCTATACTCTTATTTGGCTAAGCAAAATCTTGCATGGCTATTCCAGCCGTCACTGGACATCAGCGAGGAGAGGATAGCCCAAGCCCTCACCATCCTCCAAGAAGTTCTGGTCTCTTTCATTGTCACGGATAGACAGGGCAGGCCGTTGGGAGGCTGGCACCTCACCATCGTCCCTGATCAAGGGGTTGAAGTAGCAACGCAGCCTGGTGGCAGGGTTACGTTACGTTTGCTGTCAGGTAGGATATACGAGTTAACCTTCGAATGGATGAGTGCGTATGGCACGACTGCACGGTATTCCGTTCGGGGCAGCCCTGAGGAGCTCAAGGCCTTGGGTAGGGTTGTCCTGCCTGTAGATGATGTCCTCATAAAGGTTGTCGACTTGGATGGAAGGCCTGTCGCAGATGCTTTCGTCAGGTTCGCAGGAGTGGAGGTAGGCTCGACAGACAGGGAGGGAGTGATCGCTGTGGGTCGAGTACCGCTTGACAATGACTACATAATTACAGTCGTCAAAGAAGGAGTGGAGGTGGGTAGTGACCGAGTAAGGTTTACAGCATCGAAAACATCCGCAACAATTCAGGCAGACATCTATGACGTAATCGTGGTTGTAAAGGATATGACAGGGCGTCCTTTACAAGGGGTTCTCACAGAAATCATCAAAGATGGGTTAGTAATCTCACGGGCTGTAACAGATGCTAGCGGGTCAGCCGTCATCAGCAAGCTTGTCGGCGCGGATTATGTCGTAAGAGTTAGCTTCAAGCGGTTCATGGCAGAAGCCCTGTTGCTAAAGGGGACACGCAACACTCAGATAACTCTCGATATTTCAGTGGGCGTAGTCCTCTCTATAGTTGACAGGCAGGGAAGACCTCTTGAGGGAACTAGGCTAAGCATTACACCAGAGCTGGGGGTGGAGATATTTTCTAGACCTGCCGATGGCAAATTTATGTTAAAATTGCTCGATGACGTTACCTACGAGCTCACAGTAGAGTGGACAAGCCTTTACGGCGCTGTTGCACGGGTTTCTATCCGCGAAACACCTACAGACCTACAGACGAGGATAACAGTGCCAGTAGACGACGTAACCGTCAGGGTCGTCGACTTGGACGGAAGACCAGTGGAAGGCGCAACCGTCAAATTCGCGGGAAAGAATGTGGGTTCAACAGACAGTCATGGCGTCATCACAGTGGGAGGGGTGCCGCTTGACAACGACTATACGATAGCCCTGGCGAAGAATGGGGTTGAGATAGGAGGTGGTGTAGTAAGGTTCACGGACTCCAGAACATCCGTAACCATTCAGGCAAATATATACGACGTAACAGTCCTCGTCAGAGGTGCTGCGGGACAGCCGATAACAGGAGCTAAGGTAGAGCTGAACAAAGGTGGAGCAGTAATCAGGACAGGGATAACAGATAACAGCGGTCAAGTCAGATTTGAGAAAGTCGTAGGCGACGACTACACAGTCGAGACGAGATTCGAACAATTCACAGCCAGCAGAGACCTACCGAAGGGAACACGCTCAACAACCCTAACAATAGACCTCTACACAGTCTTTCTCGGAATACCTATAACTTTTTCTACATTTGTAGTGCTGCTTATAGTCGTGGTGATGTTAGGACTCGTCCTAACCCTGATAACAGTAAGGGCTACTAGACGAACACTAGCTCGATTTGTAAGTGCATGTACTTTGACGCATTCAATACATTGGAAGCTCATTCTTCTGAAGATGTGGCTGTCAGGCTTTTGGCTAGGTTACGATGAGATGTCTATGGTGTTAGGAAGGTGATGAGACGATTTCAGATGAGACCGTTGATTAAGACCTTCGGCTTAGAAATAAGGCGTCCCTGTACGGCAACGGTTGGTGATGGACGTTGAACAAGACAGCTGCCGTTAAAGCGTTGATGCTGCTTCTCTCGGCCTTCGCTGTATTGGTGCCAATCGTTTACGGCTTAGCTGTTTACGGCTGGAACATACACGCGATGGTCATGCCTTTATACAGTCCTCCGAAAATCGATTTCCGCCTAGAACCTTCAGGCCTCAGGTTCGACAGAGGTCAGCTCCGTGCGGAGTTCAAGCTCACCAACTTGGGTGAGGTTAAGGTTGTGCTTGAAGGATTGAATGCGGAAGTCTACGGACCTGACGGGAAGGCTTTGGCTCCAGCTTCGCTGGATAAGGCTGTCGTTTCGCTACCGGGATCCACGCAAACCCTAACCTTAAAGATAGAAGTTAATGAAGCGGCCTTAAGCAGGATCGCATCCTACTTTATGGGAGGCCGGGATAGAGTTAACATTGAAGTTAAGGGAGAAGCTATATTACGTGTTTTCGGTTCCAGGGTCATAGCACCCATTTCTTCGTCGTTCGAAGTCAGCTTAACAGACTTCCTAAAACAACAAGTCGGGTGATTGAACTTTGGTTTTCGTGAAGGTCTTCACACTGAACTACAGGTTCAACCTGCTGGGGGTCATATCGGCCTTTCTGCTCTTCTACACAGCCTTATCCGACAACCCGTGGTGGACGGTTTACGGGGGGATGGGGGATGAGCGCACCTTTTCAGTCGAGGTCTCGCCGTTCAACATATCTGTGGAGGTCCTGGGGAAGCCGGTAATAGTTCCGATACTGTTTTACCTGACCATGGCGGCCAGACTCAGCATCCTGCTGGCAGCCGCAACGACACTTTTAGGCTCCTTGCTGATCAAAAAGCCGTGGTCAAAACCACTTATAAGCCTAAGGGGATTCCTGCTGCCTGTACTCTTCTTGGCTGGTCTTTTCATACTGTTAAATCTAGCTAGGTTATATGCAAATGTAAGCCTACCGCTAATCGGGCGGTCTACTATAGAGTATACAATCAATTACGGCGGGCTTAGGATAGACACGGAAACGGCTGTAGAGACGGCGCTTACCCAAGAGTATTGGATTGCGCTGACAGCAGGGGTGTTATCCGCTTTAGCCAAGGCCGCTCACGGTAGGATAGCCGGAGACTAATCTTGAAGGGGGGTCTAATATGGACAAGGGCGCGTCAGAGGGTGATCCTATCTGCCTTTGTAAGTTAAGCTGTATGCATGTTAATTCAAGCAGGATGGTGCTTGCCAGAACAGGTGTTGAGATTGCGTAGGTTAGATATAGCAGTCCAGCAGTACTGCATATTTCACATTTTCATGTAGTGGCTGTCTGAAGAATACAGCTATGTGACTGCGAATACCTAAGCGATGACCAAATTTAATTTTCCCCGTCCTTTTTTATAACTTCATATGAAGGGGTTCTTTTAAAAAGTGCGTACCATGGGGCGAAGGACTCTAGAAGGATGCTAAGCATGGCATTGCTGATTAATTTTAATTTCTCATCGAATTTTTTTGGTTTGTTACCCAAGTATAGATTATGCATGCTGTAGCCGTCCCTTATGATATTGAAAATAGAATACCACACGAATCCTGTCAGAGCACCACTCCAGCCAAACACACCCCCAGTTGGGTGTAAGATGTTTAAGATAGTTGCCGCTAATGAAGGGACTGCACAGAACCAAGACATCAATGAGTAGAATGGTGCTATTTTATATTTTAATTTTATATCATCCCTCTTCATAAACTCGAAGGTACCTAAAAACCATCTCCTCCTTTGTTTCAAGTGATCACCAACCGTGAAAGGTGGTTTCTCATAGGCAAAACCTCGCATAATAGCAGGAGCTTTCTTAAATCTTTCACACATCTTTATAATAAAAACCAAATCTTCCGCTTTGCACTCACCAAAGTCCCATCCAACCGTCTGCTCTGCGTCCGCCCTACACATAAAATGAGAGCCGTGATAGCCGAATATTGCGGTGTCAAAAATCTTTACGCTGCTTAGGATCCGATAATCGTCTGAAGATCTTGCAAGTTCTCCAATAAAAGTTACCTTATTCTTCCAATTTTGAGGATAAAGTATGATACCGCAACCATAAACTCTCTTGCAACCGTAATTCAGAATAAAGTCAAGGTTGCCTAAGATAGTGTCTTCGCCAACCATTGTTTCTTCATCCTGATGATAGATCCAATCATTCTTTGTGTTTAGCCCGAAATCCCGTCTAAGTTCGGTTGCATAATTTAATGCTCTAGCTTTAAATTTTGTATTATTTCTAGTCCTGTAATCGCTTGGTACAGCGAAAACCTTTACACCAATCTCTCTTAACCTATCATATCTTTTCACAGCATTTTTATATGCGTCTTCCTCGGTTATCACCCAAACCTCACTATTAAGCACCAGATTGTATTTCTCTCTTATTCTATTGGTCCAGTATACTACGGACTTTGCGGAACCTTCTACAGAGTTGATGTTTAAACCTCTTGTAACTATGGTATAAATTATCTCTTTACCGCTGATGTCTTCTTTCCTGTCAATTATCTTTTTAACATCAATGATGAGGTCGTCTTGGGATAAAGCTCTAACTCCTGTATTGTAAACAACAAAATAAGGCAATTGAATAAGCCAACTAAATTTAAGTGAATGTAACAACGCGTCGAAAGCAGTGTTGACGATTGGACCATAAGGAAAAGCAAACCCAGTAAGTATACTGAACGTAGCCAATTTTCCCAGCCTAAATTTTTCCCTAGAAATCTGCTCCTTAACGGTTTGATTGTATCTGTCCACAGTAAAATTTGTGTACACACCAGAACCCAGTTCTTCGTACAGGACTTTTTGCATGCTCGGTGAACTTTTCATATTAATCACCTACCGTGTCAACTTTTACTTAAGTGTTTTGATCAATTCAAGGGGTACTGTCAAATTGGTATTACCTCTTCTCCTCTGCCCTGATGATGTCGTGCATCGCTGCAATTGCAGTTACCAGCTCCTCTACGCTCTTCAACTTCTTCGAGTTCACGTTGTTATAGAACCTCTTAGTCCCATCCTTCATTTCCCTTAAGCTAATGCCTGTTTGTCCAGAGACCCAAAAAGGCTTAAGTAAAACTTGTCAGTACCTGGCCAGAGATCCTAAAGGCTTAAGTAAAGCTTGTCAGTAGCCTGAGCCCATCCTAAAAGACTTAAGTGAAACTTGTCGGCACCATACACGGTCGGTAAAAAGCTTTAAATAAGAGAAAGAGAAAAGAGAATCATGAAAGAGCCGTCAGAAAGCGAAATAAACTCTTTAATACAATTAATTGACGAACATACAAAGCGACTAGTCCAGGTCTACGATAGATTGGAAGCATGGACTAATAGATATGGTATTCCGACTGCTGATGAATTAGATCGTATCCCTCGCCATGATATGTTAGAACTAGCGGATGCCCGCGCAGTTGTGCTCACTGCTGTACAAGCCGTCTTGCCAACAGCATCGACCTTTCTTCAAAAACTCAAAACCATTCCTAGTAGCTTGATGAATGCCTTATCAAATTTTCTGACTGTGTTTTGGAAAATCGTCTCGAGGTATTTTAATCTTTTCAAAATTGAGTCGATTCAGATCACTATAAGTATTAACCCCTCGATAGTGGTGGTACTCAAACCATAGATTGCTGTTGGATGACATTGCTAATACAGCCTGAAGGAAGAAGGATTAGGATAAAGAATTATAAGGACACCCTGCCAAAAATATAGACAGCATGGAAACACGACCTACGTAAATGACAGCCGGAATCGTTAATTGTTACTGATTTAGCCTAAGTCTGTAGATGGCTATATACAATATTCTGGCCAGCCTTTCTCAGATACATTTGTCTTCCGTATTCGGCTATGGTAACTAGTTTTTGAAAATTAGTGGCTGCTCACTATGCAAATAGAGCTCGCAATCTCAGCACTTCTTAAGTCTGTTGTCTTCTAGACCTCGTCAAACGGTTGATAATATATGCTAGAGCAACTGCCGCTGTAACTGTGTATAATATGGGCAAGTAGGCAGCTGCCGCGTTCTCTGTTCTGGTGATTGTGTTTGTTGTCGTAGTGGTCAAGATTTTCGTAGTGGTAGCCTCTATGGTTAAAGGCATGGTTAAGGTTGAGTATTCTGTATGGGTTGTTGTATGTAATGCTGTGGATATCTTGGTTGTTGTGGTTGTTTTTATCTCTGGCGGATTTATTACTACGAGTCCCCAATAGTGGACGTCAGGTAGTTCCAGCACCATGTAATTCCCTTCAAGCGCGGGTGTTAGTATAGCAGGGCCCTCCTCAGGTGTTAACCACGTCACCTTTTGAGTGAAACCGAATGTTCTGCTGTCTAGGTATAGCCTCACACCTCTCAACTGACGGAAGCTATCGTTTGTGATATTATAATTGTAGTTTATGATGTGGACAACATATGTTCCGCCTTTTCTAAGTATGCTGGCCTCGACTATCCCTTGGTAATTTTTAAGCCGAACGGGTGGAGGGCCTGTGAAGCTTTCAACCGATTTCCTAAACTCCTCCAAAATATGTTGGAACCTTCCCATCTCCCTATACTCCGATAACATGTTACCATACCAGATTTCTCCTATTCTCTCTCTTAGGTGAAGAACATTGGTTCCGTTGTTAGATAATAGCTTATGTATCTCTTCTGCAACGGTTTTTGGCAGTGGGTTGTTTTCCTCGTCATAGACCGGATATCCGCCGGTCAGTATAACCTTCCCACCGGATTTAAGGTAGTTTTGGAGAACTCTAACCTGATTAATTGAGATATGGGTGACGGCTGGCAGTATGATCGCGTCGTAGCTCATAAGCCTGTTAAGGTGGAAGGTGTCGTTGTAAAGCTCCGGGTGTCCGAATATCAATATGTCATAAGGGATGTTTAAGAATTGAAGCATATCGGCTACGCCCACTAGCTCTTTCTGGCTCTTGTATGGGTGGATGCTTAGTGCAGGGTACCATCTCCACAGGAAGGATGGGATGGAGTAGACGATTGCTATCTTTGCAAACGGTTTATAGCCTGTCAGCAGATGCCTGTTCCCCCATATGAAGTCTGTCAAACGCTTAACCTCACTAGGCACCGTCATGTTCGGATAAACGACTACACCACCGACTAGCTTGCCTCCGCATCCAGGCGTAAACCCGACAAGACACTCTCCCGGCCAGCCTGCAAGGTCCAGTTCCTTGACGGCACCGTTGGCGTAGGCGGAGGCCACTTCTAAAGCTGTGAGCATTACCTTCGTGTAGTCAACTTTTTTGTAAAGCCATTCCCTACCATAGAAGGCTATATGCTGCCACACCGGCTTTCTGAGCTCAGCCATAGCATGCCCCATCCTATACATTAGAGCATATCTAACGACCGGGGGAAATGTTGGATACCCACCTTCTATCTGTATTATGTCTGAGTAAGGAGAGAGCATGGTTGCGAGAATGGCTGTGCCGTCGAATAGGTGTGGGGGGCTTCCGCCTATCCATAGGTTTCCGAAGACGAACACATCCCTGCCATATTTTTCCCTGACATACTTTTTTATGTTCTCTGAGAGGCTCTTTATGAATGCTACATGTTCTAAGTGTTGGAACTTTACAAACTCTCTAAGTATTGGGTCGTCTGGAAAGAGCGGCGGTTCCGCTGACTCTATGAATTTGAAGCCAAGGGACTCTGCGAGTTGTTTAAAGCCTGTATAAAGTACCCATAGAGGGTCGGGGGCTATCTTCTCAGCTACATCGGGGAACGTTGTGGCCCATTCATGCTTACTCCTATCTAGAACGAGCTCCATACCGTCTTTTATCTCGCCCCCTACAAGCCATCGCAAGGCTTTCTCGATAAGGAGCCTGTGTGAGTAGAACGCGCCGGCGTCCTGAGATCTATCACCCATCACAACCACCCTTCCACGACCGTAAAAGGTGGCAACCATGACGTTAAATGGACCGTTAGGCTCATTGGGGTCTTTAACCCAATTATGGTTTAGGTCCAACCATGTGTCAGCCCCTGTCTGTACGAGTACGACGGACCTGCCGGCTATGTCCACAATGGGGACAGCCCAGTTGAGGGTTATTGATTCAATTCCACGTGTAATTGGATGGGATTGGTTTAGCATTGTTGTCTCGAAGGAGCCCATGTCCCATAATGGGTTTAATGATAGGATGTCCGCCTTGATTAGCCTGAGCCCAAAACGGGTTAACAGCCTGTTTAGAATCTCTACTGACATGGACTCAGCCTGAACAAACAGCGCGCCCCCACCTTCTACAAACCTAGCTATAGCCTCTATTTCCGATTCAGGGAAGGGTATCCTCGGGTCTACAATCAACAGTATGCCTCTCGAAGGTATGTAGATCCTAGGACTAACGTATTCGGTTATGTTGAAGCTATGGATGTCGACGATACCAAGTTTAGCGAGCAGATCAGATTTTTTAGACAAAAGATGTTCTCGAAATTTACTAACAGTCCACGGTGAAAAATCTCCACCAAAGACAAACGGTGACACTATTATGTTGTCTATATCCACGTGATCGACGCCTCTATCTAGAATTTTGTAGACACTATTCGTGAGGTGATTGAACCAGCCTGGACAGCTTAGAGAGAACGTTAAATGTAAACCGTCACTATGGTAAACCAGCTTACCTTCTAAGTCGCGGCCACCACACGCTGTAACCGCGTCTCTGGTTGAGCCGTCAGGCAGTTCCCAATAAGTTGTCACCGAGTCTGGCGGGGGTATCGGAGTTAATATTAAGTACGTAGCCAGCTGTATACCCATTTCTTTCGCCATCCTTATCATCGCTGTGTTTATGTAGGGGTCGCGCCATGCCCAGCTTTCCATGAACCCCGTAGCCCTGTCAATGAATTGTATGTGAAGAGACGGTGCCACCTCCTTGAAGAACCTTTCAAGGTTGCGCTCAACCCAGTTCAGAGGATGGATTCCGACAATAACCAAGTCATCAGGGTTATCCCAAGCCACGTTATAATGAAAAGGGGAAGGTACCAGCTGCGCGTGGACCTCTTGTAGAGTTGCTGGAAGGAATAGAGGCAGTAAGAGAGCTAACAGTAGTAGGAGGGATGGGGCACGGCTCAAACCCTTCACCATCATTCACACCTACTGTAACTGAGTTTTATCTAAATTTTGGAACCAGGCAACCGCCGCGCCGCGAAAACCATAAGTAAGTATTCTGCGAGCGCCTAGGCCATACGTGAGGCCATATGAGCTAAGATAACGTTACGTCAGAGTGGTGTTCGGTGGATCGGCTTGGAGCGCAGGATCCTAGGAGTCTCGATAGGCATGTCTATCCTTCTACTCGCAGCCATAGCCGCGGCGCCACTCCAGCCCGCCGAGGCCCAACCAGCCCGCTGGAGCCTAGACGCCCCATTCATAGACTATCTATTCGGATACCCGTTCCCCTTCGGTCCGGCCTGGTGGCATCCAGGCTCCTACCTCGACCGCGAGAGCGCCCGCTACGTGTCCGGAGAGCCCGCGAACCTGACATTCCAGCTAGTGAATAAGGACTGTAGCGGGAGGTCCGAGGAGCCCCATGTTGAAAGACTTGGGAGGACGTGGCTGAGCGACGTGGCACCAATAATCATCAGGGCAGACATAATCAACAGGACTGGATTCTTAAAGGACTACTACACTATGATTGGGCGTAACGTGGAGGGCTATGGGGACAGGCTGATCGCCGACTGGGAGCTCACGGTATACGGATACTGCACCGGCAACCCCATCCATATAGAGTCTGTCACGGTGTGGTTCGCCTGGCTAGGAATAGGGAAGGCCCAAAACACAACCGCCAGGATCGGCAAGACGCTTGAGGCCCTGGACCCGATAAGCTACATACTTGGGGGAGACGTGAACAGCTCCCTCACACTCTTTACCGCGAGGTTCGCCTTCCCGCCAAACGTCCCTCCAGAAAGCCTAGAGACTCCTCCGACACTCACTGTGAGGATGAAGTACCCGAGCGGATTCACCTACGAGTACGACTACAACCCAGCGGCCAACGAGTCGCAGACACACCTAGAGATCTGGGGCCTGAGCTCGCGCTGGAGATAAACCCGGTAGACGGCCAGGGCCAGCCCCGGAAGAGGCGAGGGTACATGGTGAGGGGGAATTCGAGGATACTATCCGACCAGAGGCCGGTCAAGTTAGTAGGGATCCTTGAAGCCGTCAATCCTAAAGCAGTAAGAGCAACTCGAGATTGATAGAAGTCTGAAAGGTAGTTGAGAGGCGGCCGGACCAGGACTATGATCATCGAGCGCCGTTCTGAGACCTGCTGGTCGAGACTCCAGGCTTATCAGAAGAGAGCTGGTGAGCGATCAGAGCCATCAAATCACCTGAACCCTGCCTTTATTCTGTCCCCATTTCACCTCAACGTAACGTCATGTACACCTTCTACAGCACGAAATTTCACGTTGTTGTAGAACATCTTCTTCCTGTCCTTCATTCCCCTTAAGCTAAGGCCTGCTATGAAGAGAGACGGAATAGATCTTCTCGAGAGGAGAGTACCTGTGGGATCGAAACAGATTGGAGGAAGAGTCCAGCACCGCATCGATGAGGTGCATCATGGCCAGAGGTCTCCCCAAAAGACTCAAGCAAAACTTGTCAATACCCTCCTTCGTGCCGACGCATGTCATGTAGCGCAATTCCACTAAAGATATCCGAATAGACGATGTGGGATATGCCGCGGAATTAGGCGCTCACGTTTAAATAAGCGCCGAAGCATTATGAAGTTGGAAGCGGGGTAGGGTAGCCAGGTCTATCCCGCCGGGCTCATAACCCGGAGATCGGTGGTTCAAATCCACCCCCCGCTACTTTTATATAAAGGTTCACGCAAAAATTTTTATATTATATCCATGTTTAGGGACTTCGGTCGGGTAACTTTTGATGTCCCCCACCGCGAAGTCCTACTTCTCCTATTCATACAGGCTCTTAAGAGAGAACTTGGTCAGGAAGAGGGCACGCCGGGCCTACTGCGAAATTCCTTAATCAATACAGCAGCCCCAAAACGCTCGCAGACGAAGTCAAAGAGGCGATCAAAGAGAGTCGACGACATAGAAAATTGACGCAGGACGAAGTCGGGGAACCGTACCAGTTGATCAAGGTCTTGGGACCATCACCGCAACCATCGTCACGATCGTCCTCAATCACTATCATCACCATTTACCTGCTATCCGAGATGTGGACTAAGCCGAGAAGATAGGGGGAGAAGCACAAGTAGCTCTTCGCTCACGAGCATTCACCTTGAACTTGCGGTCCAACGTTCTCCCGACCCATAAAGTCTTTTATCTTTAAGCCGCCGACTTATTCGTGATGATCGAAATTGTTTACTGCAGGCTATCAGCGCTTCGTCTGGAGGTGGAACCTTGAGCTCGTTCCTTGAGTCGCCCCAGTTCCCCATCCAGGAGATCAACCAGTACTCGGCTGGCGAGAAGCGGGGCGGAGGCAGGCCCGACTTCTGGGAGATGGTCTTCTGGTGGACGAGGAAACCCCTGATAGGTGCTAGATCGGTCATAGCAGGCGCACTTTTACCGAGCAGCTTCAGCCCCCATGAGTTCAAGCGCATGGTCAGACTGTCGGCGTTGAAGACCAGGTCACCACATAAAGAGAACCCAAGGGTGAGTCCACAGCTCTTGGAGCGCTTCTCCAAGGTCAAGCTCCTCGACCCCTTCGCCGGCTTCGGCAGCATCCCGCTTGAAGCGATGAGGCTGGGCATAGGGGAGGTCGTAGCAGTCGAGCTGCTACCAACGGCTTACGTCTTTTTGAAGGCCGTCCTTGAGTACCCGAAAGAGTTCGGAGAACGCTTGGTGAAGGATGTGGAGCGGTGGGGTAAATGGGTCACGGACAGGCTCCGCGAGGACCCCGACGTGAAGGAGCTCTACGACGAGGGCGTTGCGGTCTATATAGGCACTTGGGAGGTCAGGTGCCCCCATTGTGGGCGGTACACGCCCCTAGTCGGGAACTGGTGGTTAGCGAGAGTTTCTCGAAAGGTTGAGGAAGACGAAGAGGAGGAAGAGGAGGAGGTCAAGAGCGGAACCTTCCGAAGGCTCGCGTGGATGGTGCCCTATACGTCCTCGAGCGCCGTCGGAGTGAGGATTGTAGACCTGAACAAGGAGCTTAACCTGAGGGAGGTCAAAGCTAGGGTCAACCTTAAGCAGGGGAAAGTCGAGGTCAACGGGAGGACTTACAGCGTTCCACGACCGAACGTGGAAGCTAGGAGGAAGATAGCGACATGTCTGCTGTGCAACAACGCGATCAAGAAGGGTAGCAAGGAGTGGTACGTTAAGGAGGCCTTGAAGGAATACAACGAAAACTTAGAGAGTTACTTGAGGGGGGAGATAGCATTGGAGGACCTACTGAAGAGCAGGGCAAAGCCGAGGATATTGGCGAGGGTGAGGGTAATTAATGATGATCTCGAATTCGAGCCGGCAACGAGTGAAGACGATGAAAAGTTGTGGAAAGCGCTTGAGAAGCTAAGGCAGATGTGGGGGGATCCAGACATACCAATAGAGCCTCTACCGCCCTACGGTTCCAAAGGTATGGGAGGTGATTTAAAGACTATCATATGGGGGCTTGACCGATGGTACAAGCACTTCAACCCTCGCCAGCTCTTGATTCTCGTGAAGCTCGTCAAGCTGATACGCGAAGCGGGCAAGCAAGTGGAGCAGGGAAAGTTCGGAGAAGGACTAGGCGAAGAAGAGGCGTTCAAGTGTGCAGAAGCTGTAACGACGTGCTTAGCAGTAGCATTAATGAAACATTTAGTATATAATTCTATTACAACCTTCTGGTACCCGGGATCTTGGTCTTGGAATAAAGTCCAACATGCATTAGCGGTAAGAGGTATTGCCATGCAATGGAATTGGTGCGAAATATCTACTCTAGCAGACTTACCCTTAACTTACAATGGCACGTTAAAGAACAGCATCAAAGGTCTGTCCTATCTCGTATTGGCCTCTTCTGGCAGTCCTACTAAAGTAAAAGTTCTACTCGACGATGCTACTTCCTTGAATAAACTTAAAGATGAAAAGTTCGATCTAATAGTTACAGATCCGCCCTATAGAAACGACGTACCTTACACCGAGCTCAGCGACTTTTACTATGTCTGGCTCAAGAGAGCTTTAAGTGATGTCAAGGAGTCATTCGGTATGATGAAGCTTGCTCCTAGATTTCACGAGGAGGCCTTTTTCGACAATTTGAACAACGAGATCGAAACTCAGTGGAAAGTCTTCTCTTTGAGAGAAATCAGCGAGAACGAAGGAAGGATGCGATACTTCGGAGTTGAGAGCAATCCATTAGATTACTTCAAGTTCCTTCTCTCTGAGTCCTTCAAGACTATGGCCTCTAAGTTGGAGGACGGAGGCCTGTTGGTCACCTACTACGCCCACACGAGCCCAGAGGCCTGGGAGGCTCTTCTCGAAGCGGGATGGCTCAACGCCAAGCTGAGAGTCACAATCGCCTACGCAATGACCACGGAGTCGGCTGAGAGTGTCGTCGCTAGGGGCAAGATAAGGCTCGACATGGCTATAGTGGCAGTCTGGAGGAAGGGCGTAAAGGGTGAGGCCCTCGTAGACGAGGTCTACGCCAAGGCCGTGGAGGCCTGCTCCAAGGACGCCCATGAGTACCGTACGGCCGGGCTGGAGGGTGTGAACTTGTTCGTGGCGGTGCTGGGTAAAGCGCTCTCCCACTTCACTCAATACGAGCGACTGATAGGATTGAAGGCAACGGATAAGGCCTTCGTGCGAGACCTCGTCGAGAACTACATCTACCCTGCAACGGTTGAGGCCATAGCGAGGTCTTACGGCGCCGTCGGGGCTAGGCTGAGCCCGACGTCCATGTTCTACCTGCTATCAAAGGTCTTAGTTAGCAGGAGGCCCAGACAGATCAGGAGAGCCTTGGACAGGACAGCCGCAATAATGCTCTCCATCGGGACCAGGAGCGACCTGAAGAACTTGGAGGACCAAAAAGTAATACGTCGAGCGAAGGAATACTACGTCTTGCTTGAGCCGAGGTGGGGGGCTAATGATCCAAAGGACGCGATAGGAGATGCCCTGACAGCTAGAGGTCTAAACCCAAGGGAGTTGAGGATGGAGACCGCAGTGGACGCGCTGCACTTGTTGGAGTTCTACGCTGCGACCTTGCCGAGGGAGGAATTCAAGAGGCGGGCTGAAGAAATTAGAGGTAGGGAGCCGAGGCTTTTCGACGAGGCCGTTGTGCTGGCTAGGGTGCTGGCCTCAAGCCTGCCTGCTGAGGACCCTGAGAGGGAGCTGGCCAAACAGGTCATGGAGGCGCTCGGGCTGGCTACCCCGGGAACCTTGGAACCATTTCTTCACGAGGTGAGGTCGGATGCTGACCGGTAGCAACAGGGTTAGGGAAGACGTATACGACGAGGCCCTTGACGAGAAGATGGCCCCATCGCTGGGCGGAGTAGTTCTAGGGAACGAGCACCAAATGTACGTGAACCCTGAGAATTTCTTCGAGAGGACGCTGGTCACGGAGCAGATAGCGAACATTCTTGAAGGCATCCTGAGGGTGTTGAAGGGCGAGAGCGGAAAGAAGGTGATTGTCCTAAACGCCTTCTACGGAGGAGGCAAGACGCACACACTTCTGACAATATACCACGCGCTAAACGCTCCATATTCGTTATTGAAAGCTAAGCCTGAAAACGACGACGTCAGGGCGCGCGTAAGCAAGTTTGTGGAAGGGATGAGCAAGCTTGGAAAACCGGACTTAGTGGTGATCGACGGCTATTTCTCTGAATTAGCCCCCTCTCCGATGAGCCCGCTGGACGCTAAGGCGTACAAGGTCCGCACACTCTGGGGTTACTTAGCTCATTACCTTGGAAACTACGTCGTGTTGAGGGAATACGACGAGAAGCATGTGGCACCGGAGGCCGACAAGCTCCTGAAAGTCCTCGAGAACCGAAGAGTTGTAATCCTCATTGATGAAATAGCGCACTACATCAAAAGGTTCTATGAAGCGCCCGATAAAGAATTGCAGAAGTACTGCTCGGCCGTTGAGACCTTCATGGAAATACTGGTGAAAGCCGTCGAGTTAACAAAGAGTGTTGTCTTAGTCATATCTTTGCCCGCAGAGAGAAGGGCGGAAGAGATATTCGTCGAGATCACTTACCAAGTAATAAGGCAGACAATAGATAGAATGTTCAAAGCGCTCGAGAGGGTCTACACAGAGTACGTCGAACCGATAGCACCTAGGAACGTACCAGCCCTGCTGAGGACCAGGTTGTTCGAAAAGGTGGACGAGGGGAGGGCTAGGGACGTCTACGATATGCTCCGCAGGGCCTATGAAGATAACAAGGAGGTCTTCGGTGCGCAGACGATTCCGACAATGGAGGTGCTGAAGACGTATCCGTTCCACCCACTGTATGTGGACACCCTCATAGAGATCTTGGACAAACACGAAAGACTGCAGAAGACGAGGGACCTGCTGAGGATAAGTAGGAAGGTCCTAAGGGAAGTGCTACGTGAGGGCAAGCCTTACGACTTGATAATGCCTTGGCACATAGACCTCAGTAGGGATCCAATAAGGAATACGTTACTGATAGGAGATTATGAGGGTTTCAAAGCTGTCGTGGAGGAGGACATCAGAGAGAGGGTGAGGTTCTTTGAGAAGCCCCTGTTGACGAAGATAGCGGCGCTCGCCCTCCTGGCGAGGACCTTCGTCTACGGTGGAGGCCTGGCGTTGCCGCAAAGGGTCGAGGCCCTCCCGTCAGAAAATGACTTGGCCCTAATGGTCTACGAGCCTGCCACCTTCCACTCGGAGGAATGGGCGCCAAAGGACATAGTGGATGCTGTGAGGTGGATGAGCGGAAATTTGCTCTACGTGGTCAGGGACGAACGGACTGGCAGACTGTGGTTCACGAGGCTCACGACTCCGATAAAATACGTAGAGGAGAGGGCAAAGAAAGTGGATGACCCGTCGGCCATCGAGAAGGTCCAGTCATACGCTGAAAAGCTCCTGAGGGAGACTCCCGCAGAGGTTGCAGGTAAGAAGAAGGGGACGAGGGTGAAGCCGAAGGCCTTCGACCTAGAACTATCGCGGGCGCTCAGGTCTTGCGAACCTATCGACGTGGACTCCAAGAGTTACGTGCTGCTGGCCTGCCTCGACATCCCAGAGAGGGAGGACGAGAGGAGGGGCCTATTGGAGGAGGTGCTCTATAAGACCGAGAGCGGTGGCATGAGGAGGTACGCCAACACCATCTACGTAGTCTTCCCGAGCGCTCAAGAACGTGTCAGGTGGGCCTTGGACTACGCCAAGAAGTTGATAGCTTGCGATGAGGTTGAGAGAGAAGGTATTGTGGAGAAGTTGACAGGATTTCTAAGCGGCGAGGAGGCAGAAATAGCTAGAGAGATACTGAAGAGAAAGCTCAATGAGTATAAGACGGGCGTTACTGGAGGTCTCATAAACACTACACTGGGGATCTTCGATAGGATCGCCTATCCGCACTACGATGAAGCTCGACGAGCGAACACAGTAAGGGAGATGGAGTTTAGGGTGCATGAAGACAGCATCATAATCGCCGTCGAGAGGAGCCTGACCTCGACTGGTGTTGGCAAACTCAAGACGGAGGTGGACTTCGACACCTTGGAGTATTTCCTGAAGCGGATAGGCGTGGATGTATCTGAAGGAGAAGAACCGAGGTCCGTCAGGGACATCATTGACTACTTCTACTCTAATCCGAGGTTGCCAGCGGCGCCCGAAAGCGCAATCCTAGATGCGATAAAGGATGGTGTGAGGAGGCTTAAGATCGGCGTCAGGGCCAAGGGAGAGGTCCACTTTAAGAGGGTCTATGCGGTGGAGGCACCTCAGGTCTCAGAGGGCGAGCTGGTAACGAAGCTGGACGACGGTTACGAAGTTTTGCCGTGGAGGATCGCTCTAGTAGAGCAGATGAAGGCTCTCAGGAGGCGGGAGTTCACTGAAGGTGGGGTGCGCAAGGTAGAGGAATACCTAGTTAGAATCGAAGGAAGGGACGTAGCCGTCGACGAAGTGCTCAACAATCTGATGAAGTTCGACCTAGAGCAATTGAGGGTCGCTCCGATAGTCAAGGTGGTCAGAGAGATGACAGTCAAGCTTGAGGCACCTCAAAATGTAATTGAGGTTAAGGATGGTGGGCCCGTCACCATAGAAGTATATGTGACTCGCATCGGCCCCTACACGGGAGAAGTGCTTCTAAGACCGTCGGCCGGGAAGGTGGAGAAAGAGAGGCTGGTTATAGACGACGCCTTCACTACGGAGAGGATCAGTTGGACCATAGAGGCGCCTCCGGAAGAGGGGCAGTACCAGTATACGTTGGAAGTCGCGGATCCCCAAGGAGCAACATTGGACGTGGCGAACGCGTTCATCAGAGTCTCAAAGGGTGTCGGGGTTGGCTGGATGGAGGGCGTGCCGCCGGCAGGCGCTAAGGTCGGGGAGCTAGCCTTAACAATTGATAGAGGAAAGTTCTCGCTCAAACCTTTGGAGGTACTCAAGAGGAGGTTGAGTGGGGTCGCAGTAGTATCTGAGGCTAACTTCGAGATGATAGTAAAGGCCGAAGAAGGGAGAGAATCGTCGATTAGGTTGAGTGTAGGCAACATGCAGATTGACGACGTGGCGACATTGGTGTTGGCTATTCTCAATAAGTTCCAATTGTTCGCGCGCGGGAGCTTTTTAAGCGCTAGACTGACGCCAGCGAAAGGAGATTTCTTCACGATGCCGGAGATGACGGAGGAGGAGAGAAAGTCGCTTGGAGAACACAAAGTGAAGTACTTCGTTCGGACATGATTAGGCTATTGACCAGTGAGATACAACGAGTGATAGTCTTCGGCAAAAAGAGAGTCGGGAAGGTACATAGGCGGTACGTCGACGTCATGAGAATTTATCTCGGCCAACCGATCAAGGAAGTGAAGCCGCTCTTTGAGGCCCGGATCAGTAGGGAAGTCGTCAAGCTCGCTCTAGAGCGCTTCAAGGCCGACTTCGAAGATAATGGGGCGTTCTTGATGTTGAGTGGCGAGGATGTGGACGAGAAGGTCAGGAGGCTTGTCGTTTTTGGTGGGGCGAGGCAAACAGTTGACGAATCCTTGGGGAGACCTATCTTAGAGATAGTTGCCTCGATGAACGAGGTGGAGGTACTCTTTTGGTATTCTAGGTTTATTGACGCATACGAGAGAGGTGGTTATTGGGATGTCTACAGGATCGCCAAGTCCCTCAGGACTTTATACAGGATATAGGCCGGACGACGGGGCCAAAGCCCTACTCAAATCGGTCATTGACGGCTTCAGCTACCATCCTTTCTTCTTCATGCTGAGAATGAGCACGGCCTCGGACGATCCCGTGTATCCGTTCGCCCATCAGCTGGAGTTACTCAGCAAGCTTTTCGCTAGGAAGCCGATAAGGGCGCTCATTGGCGATGAGATAGGTCTTGGAAAGACTGTCAGTGCGATAATGATCATCAAGTATCTCCTCGAGACGGAGGGGGTCAAGAGGACCTTGATCCTGGTGCCCAGGGTCCTGATGCAGCAGTGGTTGACCGAGCTGAAGAGGTTCGGCCTAACGAATGTCATGCGGCTGGAGAGGGACACTATCCCGAGGTATCATGAGCTGGGCTTTCCTCAGGGGATCTACATAGCATCAATAGACCTCGTAAAGAAGGAAGAGCACAAGAGGTGGGTGTTGGACTCGACGTGGGAC